>ERZ808252.330-NODE-330-length-47762-cov-12.994110_pt1 | contig 47762 bp, 43 predicted proteins | sample MGYA00521242_ERZ808252 | MGnify/ENA primary metagenome ERZ808252 (study PRJEB31516, sample SAMN03275581) | gut metagenome | biome: mammalia-associated habitat; material: feces | host: Papio cynocephalus | place: Kenya | collected 2012-08-07 ... | reverse complement strand
TGCAAGCAAACAGCTATGGCATCAATTACATAAACAAGCGTGGGCTTCTGCGTTGGTTATCTGATATAATTGTTACCGCATTGATTATTAGGTAGTACATACGGATTTGGCGGAAACAAGAACCAAAATAGAACCAACAAAAATAACAAAATAGGGAAATAGACCGATAGGTCTGTTTTTGTTACTCCGCTAAGTTGGGCTTTGTTTCGGCAAATGTGCCGACAAACCTTTGCAGGGAACATTCACTCAACAATTGGATAAAACTCCCCTTTGAGCAGCTGCGACATTCCCTGTTCGGTGAAAGTCGCGGTTATCTTCTCACAGACATACTTCTTTCCGTAGATGTTGAACACGGCGCGTACATTCGGAATGGTGTCCGACAGGAATTTGAAGGCTGTCTTCCTTTTCGGGTCTATTTTACGAGCGACGCGACGGCTGTTTAGCATACGGTTGTTCAGCCGCAGGTTGAAATGCAGGAACGAGAAGCCGCTCCAGTCGTCCCTGATTTCGATGTCCTCGACCTGTGGGTAAGGCATCTTGCCCGAAGTGTCCTGCGCACCGTCCCAAAAGGCGACATATACCCTGTCATAGTATTCCGCTTTCTTCCCTTTCTCACCGGCTGCGACAGTCTGTGCGGAAAAGGTCTGCATGAAAGGGTAATCGGACTCGTCCTCACCCTCGGCATTGTCCTCGTCATAGCCGGAGAACGACAAGAACAGGCACTTGCCGTGTTTTTCATCAGTGAAGTCGATGCGTGTCGGGACGAACTCGACTTCCGCCTGATCCGCATCGTCAGCCTCGTCGGCAATGCGTCCGCCGAAAAGGTTGACAGGCTGCAGCACGCAGCGGTAAGTAAAGCGGAGCCTGTTGCCGTCAGAATAAGGGGTGCGGCTTACGGCGCGTATGATGAAGTAAGCGTCAGCATCCTTTGCATACAGCAGACGGTCAATCGGGCTGTTGCGGTGGTGCTGCCCGTCCCATGTGCGCCACTGCCTGTTGGCGGCAAGCAGCTCCGGCATCGTTTCATAAACCACGGCATCTTCCTTGTTCGCCTTGATGAACCAGTCGCAAGAGTAATACTTCCAAGCGGCGTGGTCGCAATCCTTATAGACTATGTTCTTGGCATCGATGTACTCGCAGCTGCCGTCTTCGACCGACACTTCCGTTGAATGCCTGTCAATGATGCCTTCAAGCTCGACCTCTCCGGCTTCCTTGAGCACTGTGTCGGTAAAAGAGAATCTCACGGACTTTGCCCGGTGGTCGATTTCAAACTCCGCGCCAAGGAACAGTTCGAGCTTCTCGAAGAACTCCGCGATCGACCAATGAGGGAGCGCACGTGCGAACTGCGGCGTGTACCATGCAGCGGGCAGACAGTTGCAGACAAGGAGGAAGCGGTGTTCCTCCGACCGCTCCCATTCCGAAAGGTCAACGGCATAGCCGACAGCGTTGCATATCCTTTTCACAACGGAAATGAGATACGGCTGCCACGACAGCCCCCAGGTGTCCGCGCTCCACTCATAATGTCCTTTACCTTGCGAGGCATCGTCAACGATGTATTCCGCCAAGTTCTGTATGTTGCCCGAATAGTCGTTGACCCAAGGCAACGCCACGCAGTCGGGATAAGAGAGCGGACTCCATGCCAAGGAGGGCGACGGCTTGCCCGACGGCCATTCACCGAGGTCGAGTTCGTTGATGTATATGTCATCGAAAGTCTGCGAGAAGTTCTGCTCGCTGCGTCCCTCGAGGAACTGGCACTTGACTTCCGACTCGCTGATTTCAGTAACGGCGATTGACCCGGCTTTGAAGAACCTGCCATGCCTTATCTCACAATTGAATACAACCTTGTCAGAGATGACATCGGCGCGGTTAATCCTGCCGAATATTGCTATGTTCTCCGGGCATCCCCTAAGGGGGAAAGTGATTGACAGCGTGTAACCATCGCTCCCCGAAAAGAGGCGGTTCTCGGCTACGTACTCAAACGATGTCCCTTTCTTCAACACGGCTTCGTTGCCGTTTATCCTTATCTCCATTACTTTCTTGATTTAGGCAGACGGTTTTTCATAAGGCGGTCGTACTCCTCTTGCGCACGACGCATTCCGTGGTCTCCGGCAACGGTGTTCACCGTGACGAACGGCTCGTTGAGCCTTTCATCGAGGCGGTCGAGGGTGTCGTAGAGCCTTTCGAGAGACTGCTTCGTGGCGGAGTTGTAGGTGTTGTTCACTATGGTATTGGACGACAGCGGCTGCGCTGCAAGTACGGCTGGCGCCGTTACCGAGCGCGACACGTCGGCGGCAGTGATAGAGCCGATTGTGTTCGTGCGCTGCGCATAGTCCAAAGCCTCGAGCAGGGGGCGTGTCCTGGGATTGTTGACAAGGGACTGCGAAGCGACCCATTCCCCCTTGTGGACGACACCAGCAGCTTCGTCAGCCCTGCCCGGCGGTGTAAAGCCGCCAGACATGTAGCCCTGCGCCTCGGAAGCCTGTTGCTGCTTTTTGATTGCCGCTATCTGCACAGCGCCAGCGGCGACAGCCATGGCGGCAGCGACCGGGGCGAGGATGTAGCCGACCACGGGTACTGCGGCCGCAGAACCGTAGGCGTTCAGTGCGTTGGTTGCGGTCTGCGCCACCGCCTGTATCACCTGCATCGCGAACATCTTGCGGTTTGCCTCGTTCTTAGCCTTTGCAATCTCCCGCTCCTTCGCTTTCTCGAGTTTTTTGACCTTGTACGAATTTCCCTCGGCACGGCTCACTTCCGCGTCATAACGCTTGTTTATCGCCGCCGTCTGCATTTCAAGCTCGGCTTGGATGACAGACGACAGGCTCGAGAAAACCGCCGACATCCCCGACACTGCGGCATCCAACGCGCCGGACAGTGCTTTGCCTCCCTCGCCGCCGAGCCATTCGGCGGAAGCGCCGATGCCGCGCTGCAAAGCGTTGCGAGTGTCCTCCTCGGCAAGCAAGCCGTACTGTTTCTGCAACGCGAGCTTCGCCTTTTGGAAAGCCTCTTCGATGCGCAGCTTCTCATCGGCGTTGTCGCCCGCAGCTTGGAGTTCGCGTTGGTATACTGTTTGGAGCGCGGCGAAATCGGCATCGTATTTCGCTTGCCGTTCCGCAGGGTTGTCGCCGAAGTATTTATCTTTCATCGAAGCGAACTTCCGTTCCGCCTCCTCCGTTTTCTGCTGCCGCCGCTGCGTCTGCCGGAAGAGAGCGTCCTGGAGTTCGGCATCAGCCTGTATACGCTCCTTTGATCCCTCTTTGCAAATTAGGGTCAGAGCCTTCAAATGCTCGATTTCAATGCGTTCCACAGCCTCGTCGTAGGTCTCTTTTGAATACTTCCCGTCTATGTAAAACTGTTTGGTCTCGGCGATGCGCTCGCTGTAAGAATTGTTTTCCGCTTCAGCCGTCACTTTGAGCGCGTCCTCCGTCTGCTTCACCTGCGCTTCGCGCCACTGCGCCGTGATGGAGAGCCTTTCGGTCTCACTAAGGTCTGTGTGCAGGAGCTGTTTCTCATAGAACTCGACGGCAATCCTGTCCATCTCCGCCGTATATTCGAGATAATTCTTCTTGCCTGTGGCGTATGCTATACGCGCCATGGCCTCTTCTTGCTCCCGCCAGTCCTTTTCAGCAGCGAACCTGTCGGCATCCCTGCCGGTATTCGAGCCGCCCGCCGGAACAGACGGAACGACCGGTGTATTCGGGGTCTGCGGTTCAGTCAGGGCTTCGGCGCTGATTGAGTACTTCTTGCGAAGGAAATCGTTGGCATCGTTCAGCTGCCGCTGTTTCGCAAGGTTGGCTTGCAATGCCGCTTCCGAAGCGTTGTATGTTTTGCCCGTCGATGCCACACGCCGGGCGTAAGGCGTTACGTTCACCAACCCCGAAGCCGCAGCATCTGTGCTGTTGGTGTACGAGGCAGAACGGCTTGCCTCCTGCTGCCGGGCGTTCTCCCAGTCGGCGACAGCCGCGTCATGCACTTTCTTGTCATCATCGCGTTTCTTTTGCAGGGACGGCAACTGCTGTTCGAGGGTTAGAAGAGCCTTCTCGTTCTCCTCGATTTTCCCTGCGGCGGCACGCGCCCGCGCGACTTCGATTATGGAATCGCGCAGCTTGTCGTATGCAGTCTTGGTCTTGCCGAGCATGATTTCCTCGGCAGAGAGGTTCTTGAAATAGTCCGGGTACAGGTTTTGGAGGCGTTCAGCGGCGGCTTTGCGCTCGTCTGTTGACTTTGCCTCGTCCGTGGCCGCCTTGTACAGAGCGTCAAGGCGGTCTACCTCGGCAGCTGCATAGCCGGCTGCTGTCTCGTCAAGGTCTGTTATTGACTTCTTGAACTCCTCCGCCTCCTTGCGCTGCCGCTCGAGCTCCTCACGCTGGTTCTTGATGCGCTGTGTCACGGCGTACACCGCGCCGCCGACGGCGAGTATCAGCCCGACCCAGGACGAAAACTTCATCGCCTCCATGCTCCTGCGCCACCGTTGCTGCATTGCATGGTTCACCTCAAGTCCGTTGGTGAAATACTGCACGGCGTTTATAAGCGGCGTGAACAGCAGCCTCACCGCCGGGAGAATGCCGCGCATCAGCCGCAATACGCCGTGGAACAGAGCCGTTGCCTTGGCGGCAATTGCCATCCGAGCGTTGTACACAAGCATAACCGCGCTGTACGCCGCCACGGCAGCGGCGACAGTGACGATTTCCGTCTTGTACCTGATGAAGAAGTCCACCATGGCTTTTAGCGCGCGGAGCATGGCCGAACCCGAAGATATGCAGTAGCGCATCACGGGTTGCAGCTTCTCGCCAAGTTCCACGGCAAGCTCGTTGAAAGCCTTCTTCGCCTTGTCAAGCCCTGCCTGTACAGTCGTGTTCTGCACCTCGAACTCCTTGTCTATGGATACCGCCCGGCTGAACGCCTCGTTTGCGACGAGCTGCTGGCTCTTGACTTCCCCGATATGGTTGGCGAGCGTGGACAGTGCGGAAATTGCACGCGAGCCGTTCTCTCCCATCTCCCGGAACATGGGAGACAGCACGTCCATCCTGCCGGCTTGGTTCAACGTTGTCAGGAACTCTATCAGCGCGGCGTTCATGTCTGTCTTGACGAGGTTGGCGAAGCGTTCCACGTCCATTCCGGCTACGCGGGCATACTTCGCCGGGTCTTGGTAGATGCGCACTATCACCTGCGACAAGGCGGTTGACGAAGCCTCCAGCTTTTGGTTGTTAGAGTCGAGGACTGCGGCGAAGCCCATTATCTGCTGCACCGTCAGCCCCGCTTGCGAGCCGACACCGCCCATGCGAGAGGCGAACTCCGCGATGTACGGGGCAGATGCCGCGCAGTTCTGCGAAAGCTCGTTGATGACCGAGCCGACAGACAGGAGGGCTTTCTCGGTGCCGAGGCGTTTCTCGTCGCCGAAAATGCCCGTGAGTTTGGAGAGCGTTAGGGTCGCCCCCTCGCCGAGGTCGTCAAGGGCGACATTAATTTTGTCGGCAGCGCGGACGAAGCCGAGCACGTCCTCCTGCGACTGCTTCCCAAGCCGCCCTGCTTCTTGGGCGAGGCGGTTCAGTTCTTCGCGAGAAGAACGGGTGTCCATCTTCTTGAACTCCTCATTCAGCTTCTCCACCTCATCGGCGGACATCCCCGTGAACTTGCGCACGTTTGCCATTTCCTGCTCCATGTCGGCGTATGCTTGGACGGCGGACTTCCCGGCCATTACCAAGCCTGTTACCGCCGCCCCGATTCCGAGCAGCGCGGTCTGGCAGTCGTTGAGCCAGCGGTTGAAACGAGACCACAGCCCTTGCTGCGGCTGCATCTGCTCGTTGACCTTGCCCAGCTCCTCCTTTACAGCCTTGATTTTCGCGGTATGCTCATCCCACGCCTTTGTGCCGCGCTCGATGCCGTTCAGCTGCGACTGCAAAGTGCGGAGAGCCTTGTTCAACTCTCGCGGTGTCGCCTTGTCAAGGCGTTGCATGACCTGCTCCACAGTCGCGGAAGACGACTGGAGCTGCTGCATAAGCCGCCTTGTGTTGCGCAGTTCCCTTTGGAGCTTCGCCATTGTCGCCTTGTCCCCTGCTTTCGCGGCTTTGGCTATTCCTTTTTCAAGCCTTAGCGCATCGGTCTCCAAGCGGCGCAACATCTGCTGCGCCTGTTTCCCGTTGACCGAGAGGGTAACTGTTGCGGTGCTGTTGTAATTCGACATACTTCAAAGTTTAGAGTTGATAGTCGAGAGATTAGAGAGTTGTCGAGGATTTTTCTCTCTACTCTAAACTCTACTCTCTCGACCGATTGTTGACTTTTCAAGCAAAAGTACATCTCTATATGCTGAGCCGAAAAGACGGACATTCGATGCCGGTGCAAAAGGTTTTGGCTTCACCTTTTAGCCGAGAATTGTGAGAGCGCAGCCGAGGCTCGCAATTCTGAGGTGGTAAAAAGGTGGAAACCAGCGGATTGAAAAGCTGGTTTTCGGCAAAAATTTCTTTGCTTTGCCAAAATGGAAATTTTTCAAGCCGCTGGCAAGCCGACCGCGTGCTGATTGTCAATAAGATAACACGGAAAGGTCGGCGCAAAATGGGGGTTCGGGGGAATAATTCCCCCGAGTGTGCCACTGCACTGCCCCCCCGAGCCTGTGGATTGCTTCGGCTGTTTTCGGGATTTTCTTAGCGGAATATGTAAGAGCCGCCACCGCTGCCGCCCGAAAGCGCGGTAAAATCGTTGTCGCGCAAGTCAAATTGAGCGAAGCCCGATTTGGCACGCGGCAATACCTGTCGGAATATCAGCCGCCGGGCGATGCAAATCCCATAGGCGCAGGCATTGTGGCGTTTCAGGGTCAATGCCGAAAGTGGCTTGTGGGCGGATGCGTTGCGGAGACCCCAAGGAACGCCGGGGTATCTTTGCAGGGCAAAGCGCCAAAGGCGATTACGCAACGGTATAAGTTGCCGCTCCACGAGGCTGCAATGTCCCGGCTGAAACGCCGATGCCTGAGCCTTGCCCTTATCCGTAAAGCCCGACGGGGTGATGTGTGGCGGCTGACGGCAGTGGTCGAAGGTTCGGAGCGGAGGTGGCGACGCACAGGACAGCAGCATCGATGCGGAGCAATGAAGCCTCAGCCGGGGCCCGCGTCCGCAAGAGCCTCTGCCTTGGCTGTGGGTCGTCGGACGCAAAAGGGTCTCCGACTGAACGCGCAATGACCGATCGGCATTGATGCGGCGGACGCAGCGCAGCCGCAGCGGAGAAGTCAAGACCTGCGTAGTCAGCCGGGGCTTGGGGCGGGGGCGGATGCCGTGGGGCGAGGTCGTCCATGCTGCCGCTGACGGCGTTGCGCGGTGAAAGCCCGGATGTGGATTTCGAGGGGCGTATGGAACTGACGCAGGGAAAAGGCTGCCGCAGTCTTCTCGGTATCATGGGCGAACAGCAGCGCGAGACAGACGTGGCGGACACGGAGCGCAGCGGAGTGTCCCCACGGCATCGCAGTCAGTTTGCGTGGAACGCATGGGACAGAGAGTAACGCAATCTGACGGCTGCTGCACGCTCATACACAGATACGGAGCAGACGGAGACAGCCCCCTGCGGCGGTGGAATGAAGCAGTCAGGAAATCCTGCTTCGAGGCGCAGCCGCGCAACGGCATGGGTGGGTTTGGGGATAAAGCAAGACGACCTGCCCTCACGGGCAAGCCGCCTTTCAATCAAAATCTGTGTCGATGGATATGGTTATGTCCTTCTTCTCTTCAAGTAAACCAGCACAGCCGATACAATCACTGCCAGTCCGCCGATGACGGCAAGCACAAGCGTTGTATCCGGAGGCTCGGCAATGGAAGCCGTTGCCGAATGTTCGGCTGTCGATGTCGCTGAGGCACGCTTGTACGCCACGCTGTCAATCCGGTTGTACCCCCGTATGTCGTTGGCGGTCTGTTTGCGGTCGGCAATGACGGAGCCTTTGACGGCGCGGATGCGCATTCTCGTGGCGGTATCGGCGGCGACCTGACGCTCGATTGAAATGTCAAGCGTATCGAAAGCGAGGTTGATCCTGCCAATGGCGGAGTCAATTCTGAAGGCATAGCCGGAGGATTGTGTCGCGGCTATGCTGTCGATGCCGGTTTTCTCACTGACCGCGATTTCTTTCTTGGCTCGGCATGAAGAGAAAAGAGCGGTGAAAATCAATGCGCACGCGAATGCAGAGAGATGTGCGCGGAGGGTCGAGAGCGTTTTCATAAATCTGAAAATTCGGAGGTTGCGTCGAATGACGGACAGGCTTTGTTGGCGAAGTCGCGGTGTCCGTGTATCTTCGCTTGGGGGTATGCGGCTTTCAGCCTTTTCAGCAGCTGCCGCAGAGCCGTCTTCTGTATCGGCGTGCGCGTGTCTTTCGGAGTCTTGCCGTCAGCGGCGCATCCGCCGACATAGCACACTCCGATAGAGTGGGCGTTATGCCCGATGCAATGCGCTCCAGCTTGCGCAATGGGGCGGCCGGGCATCACGTCGCCGTTCCTGTACACCACGAAGTGGTAGCCGATGTCGCGCCAGCCGTTCCCTTTTACGTGCCAGTCTCTGATTTGCCGCACGGTGAAGTCTTTACCCTCGGGTGTTGCCGTGCAATGGACGATGATTTCGTCAATCGTCCGGGTGTTTTGTCTCAGTTCCATTGTCCTTTTGAATAGTTTAGAGTTTAGGGTCGAGAGTGTAGAGAGTTGTCGGAGTGGGTGTCCTCTCGGCTTTCATCTCTCGGCTCTCGACTTTTGTAGTGGTAGTCAATGCCGAACAAAGCGCCGGCGAATGTCAGTATCTCGCCGAAAGCTATCAGCACCGAGTTGTGTATCTCACCGGGAGGTGGCAGTATGAACCCTGCAACGAGCAGTCCGCAGCCGAGCGCGATAAGAGCCACGGCGGCGATGAGCTGTATTGTCGGTTTGTGTTTGCGTATGTCCATGTTTTTGCGATGATTTTATCGTCTAATCATTTGGCTGTGTGGAATATTATGGCTAACTTTGTGTCGGACAAGCAAAACCGTGCTTAGGCTGACCCGGACACCTCTGACGCAAGTGAAGCCATGCTGAAGCCGACCCGGATGCCTCTGTCTGTATTATGTGGGACAGCATTCCTTTTGGGCTTTCCCGGCGGTGTTGCATTGATTGCATTTCCTTGCGGCCTTGTGCCGCTTTGGGCACTCATAGCTCGTTTGAAAGACAGCATCCCTTGCGGTTCGCCGTGAGGGCTTTCTTTTTTCAGCCCTACGCGGCATGGCCGTCAACGTGAGCTGAATGCCCACGCTTGCGAGCCGGGGTCGTATATGATTGTGAAAGTCGCTAGCGAGCTTACGAGGTTGGCCGGAGTTATCGAGGCTATGCCGGGGTTCATGGGCTTGGCGAAGCCGATGCCGAACGTGATGCGCACCATGCGCTCCTTGGCTGGGTTCTTCGGGTCGGCGAGAGACACGGACGAGCGTCCCAACCCGAAAGAGACAGTGCCGTCTTTGCGGACGTGCCGCGACACAAGCACCGATGGAGATGAGGTATATCCCTCGGCTTTGCAGCAGTAGAAGCTATGGGGATTGGTCGAGAATTCCACGATGTCCCCATTGATATGCACGGAATATCTCGACCCCATGATTGCCCACCCTTTCTTGACCGGGCAGTGCTTCTTGGCTTTCTGTTCATTGGTAGCCCATTTGAGCTTGAATGGGTTGCGCTTGCGGACGTTACGGAACAGGTACGGCACGAACCCTTGGGATATGAGCTTTGCCGCGCCGAGGATATGGAGTTTGCCGTCAATGGCTTGGCAGGAGATCTGAGCGTCCTTGTAAAGGGTGTCGGATGTGCCGATGCCGAGGAGTTTGTTGATGACGGCGATTTGCACCCGGATGCTTGAAACGTCATTCTTGGCGTTGTCAAGGTCGATGACCTGTTGCGCTCGCATCACTCCGGCACGTTCGGCAGAGGCATGCCGTATCGCCAACGGCGGCAGTTCTGTCTGTTCGCCGGTGTACAGGTTGACGCTCCGTGTGTTCAGGTACACGTTGTCGCCGTCATCTGCGCCAAGCGAAAGTGCGGTGAGAGCAGGTGCGGCGGATTTAAGAGCCTCATGCCACTTGTTGATTATGTCGAGGTTGGCTTGCGTCCCTGCGGTGGCGAGTATGTCCGTGATTTTCTGAAGTATAGAGCCGACGGTTTCGGGACTGACGCTGTTGGACTGCGTCGTGTTCCGAAACTGCGTTATCAGCTGCGTCAATGTCGTTACGTCTATCATTGCGGTAATCTTTGACGCAAAGATATGATGCCTCGGACGTGTCCGAAAAGACATCATTTCAGAAGAGATTGGCGAAACGAGCGGTCGTTCAAGGCATTGGCGATGATGCCGCAGAAGTCGCGCCCGAGGTTGTCGGCAAAGAACTCTTTCAGGTTCATAACCGATGCGTAGTACTTGGTCGAGAACCATTTACGGCGTTGGCGCACCTTGTCGCGTCCGATGTCGCCGGGGTTGCCTACCGGCACTTCACGGCCTGTGCCGTAGTCCTGGAACAAGCCGTAGGTGTTGAAGGCTTGCGAGAGCGTTACTGCGGACACCTTGCCGTCCATAGACAATCCGACCGAAACGGTTGAGCGGTACAACGCCCCTGTGTCAACGACTTTAAGCAGCGCGATGCGCTCTCGCCATATTTTGATCATCGTGCTGTTGAACGCTGTAACGTATTTCCGACGTTCCTCCTCGGCGTTAAGTCCACTCTGAAGCATTGTAGCGTAAATCTGTGAATGTGTCGATTGCTATTTGGAAGTAGGCACAGGCTGCGCCGGAGAAGAAATACCGCTCTATCTCCGTGAAAGAAATCTGAGGGTCGAGGTAGATGCGGTTTTCTTCCAGTCGGGTTTTCTCCTGAAGCAGCACCGACATGTATTGCCGGAACAGCTCGCGGAGTGTGTCGAAGCACTCCTGACGAGCCGCCATGTCATCGAGGGCGTGTCGCATAGCGAGAAAAACAGTTTTGACACGGCGCGTCCGAGGGGTGTTGTTCATTTCCATATAGCCTTGCGAAGTGTCGCTGACGGTGACAATGGCAGTGGCCGTCTGCATGACGTGGAGAGCCTCCTCGAAGCCTTCAAGTCCTGACACGCGGCAGAAAACGAAGTTTTCGCTCTGTGCAAGCCTGTTCCGATTGGTCAAGTCCTCGAAAAATGAGGTGGTGTTCCATGAGAATGAGGATTGCGGATTGGGAATTGTGGATTGATTCATTTCTTGGGAAATTTAGAATTAAATTCTTGATACTCTCTCGCCTGTGCGTCTAACTCCGTCAGTGCGCGGCGCGTATCGAGGGCGAGAATTTCTCGCTCTTTCGTGATGTCGCCTTTGGTAAGGGCGCGTATCATAGCGTCAACTGACTGTTGGATTTGCTGCCCTGTCGGCAAATTCGATGAGCCGAGCAGGTTATCAGACAGCGAGGATTGGAAGAAATAGTGAAAGCGTCGGGCAAAGTAGCCTTTGACCGATGCGAACCAGTAGAAGGCTGAAATTCTTTCAGCCGGGGATAGCGATAGGGAAATGGGGGATTGATAGAGGATGCTTGCGAGTTGGTCGAGCAGGTCGTCCGACTGCGTGGCGAGATAGCCTTGGTATAGGTTGTCACAGATGATAAATTTCTCAAACGGCACTTCGGAGAAGTCAGGCGAGAATGAGCGGTGGCGACCGATACGAGAGATGCATACCGGATGCGGCGGTATGGTGTCGAGCCAGTCGAGAGCCGGAATTACTTCGGCGATTTGGTCTGCGGAAACGATGAAGTCTTGTCGGCGTAGGCGGCAGACAAAATCGGCGTTGTGTCGGTGTCTGACTGACATACCCGACCAACGGAACAGGCAAAGGGTCTTTATCTCATCGAAGGTAAAACCTTTGGCGATAAGTCCGAAAGCATAGCGAAGCTGTTTGTCGTTCAGCTCGTGCCAGCCGCGCGGCAATGAAAGGTCAATGTTTAGCTTGTTATTATCCATAGAGTAGAACTTCCAGGTGTAATGTTTCAGAACCAATAGCCATGCGACTTGATGCTGTTCTTGAATGTCGGTGGGCTGTACAGCTTCGCCACATCCGATGAGTGCCATTCGGGGAAGGTGTCAGGATGCCGTCTGATGTAGTGTACGATGTCTCGCAAAGCTGTTTCGCGCAACGGCTTGCCCTGAACGAGGTCGGCAACGTGTCCCCGGAGTGCGGTGCAAAGTCTGGAGTCGAGAGGCGAGTGTGGAGAGATGATGCCGAGTGTCTCGTCACGGAGACGTTGCATCAATTCGGGGGAAATATACTCGGCAGCGAGGCGGTCTTCCGCAACTGCAATCGCAGGACGCAGTTCCTGAAATTTCTCCCATGTTGCCGCGCCGGAGGCAAGCGGTCGGATGCTGTCAAGCGTTGGGAACAACGTTGCACGAAAGTACTCGCATTGGGCGGTATTGCGCCAGCCGCCAATCTTGGCGAGCAACGGCAGCAAGGCGTTGATTGCTGCATCACGTTGCGCCTTGTGGGCGGCAATCAGCCGTTCCACACGCTCTTTCGATGCCGGGGCGAGGTTTGTGTTGCTGACTACGGCAAAGCCGTTGACTGTCTGCACCAAGTCCAGTGAGGGTATCGCATCGGCAAGAGCCTGATTAGCCGCTATTGCCGTGAGAGGATTTCGGATTGGAGAATTGGGGCTGTCAGCAACTGCTTTTGCCATGACTGTTTCGGCGCAGAAAGTGGCGAACACCCATTGCTCGGCGGTGTCGAGCCAATGCGCGATGCGGTCAAAGAGAGAGGCTTCGCCCTTGACTGCGCAAACCTGCTGCGGCACGAAGCGGCGCAAGGTCTCATCATTCGGAATCAGTTTCATATAGTCGAGAGTTTATAGTCGAGAGTGTAGAGATAATTTGGTATCAAGATTCGGAGTGCTTATGCTCTCTCGACTCTCGACTTTCCTCTCTCGACTTTGATGTGGTAACAGTCTTGGCATCCGCGTTTTCATCGAGTGTCGTAAGTTGGATGAACGGCACATCGACATTGACACCTTCCCATTTGTTGAAGCGACAGATGATGCGATGTACGGTGAAAAGGAGGTCGTGGTAGGGTTTCTGAAGGGCTTGGGCTATGGTGTACAGCTCGCGCTTGTCCGAGCCGGAGTTGTTGGTCTGCGCCTTGCCGGGTACAGACCCGACAAGATTGGAATGTACGCGAAGCGTGAAGCATATCATGTTGACCGCTTCCTGAATGTCGCTTTCCCAGTCGCCGCCCTCCTTAGTGTCGTCAATCCGATTGATTACGACATCGTGCATCTCGTCGCCGTTGGGGTTTACGTAGATTGTTGAGAACCACACCTTGCCGCTGTTCTCGACACCTGTGAGGAAGTCGAGGATGCGCCGTTTCTCCTCCACGATACGCGCTTGCTGCTTGGAGCGGTCTGTTATGCCCTCAGACTTGAATATCGAGTCCCAGTACTTCTGCGATACCTCGATGTGGTACTTTATCGGCGCGGAGTTCTTGAGCTTGGCTTCTTTCGCCAGACCGATGAGTTGCTTGATGTTGTACCACTTGCCGCGAAAGAGCGCGGCATAGTAAGGTATGGGGTAATACGTGCTGTCGGGTGTCGGCACGCGGTTGACGATAGCAAACTTGCGGCATTTGTCGCCGTTAGCGAGCCTTTCGCGGAGGTCGCAAAAAGGCGCGGCAGTGTCAAGCATCTCGATGACTTCGCAGTCTTCGAGCGTGGCGAGCTTTCGCCAGTTGGCGAAGTAAAGGCGCGGTATCTTGCCGTGTTTGTCAGCCGGGGCGAAGCGGCAGTAGCAAGCCTCCTTGCGGACGAGCCGCACAATCTTTGTCCCCTCGGCATTGAGGATGATGACGCTGACGGCGAAAGCGAAGTGCTTGAAGTCCTGGCATACGCCGAGGAAGTATGAGGCGAGGTCGTTGTCGAGCGAGAAGTCCTCGACTTCGCCCTTGACCGAAGCGGAGGCTTGGGCGCAGTCGTAGACAAGCCCAGCCCCGTAACATACCTCGGCGTTGAACATCTGACAGGTGGCGAGGGTCTCGTCCGATTCTATCAGGTCTATTATGTCGAACGGCATTTGGTTTGTCGCGCCCCACGGCATATAACTGTGGGTGTCGGAGAGGATTGTCGGCGTTATCTCGCCGTCCTCCTTGAAAACCGGCTTTGGTTCGGTGAACGCCACCGAGGCGCGTGCGTTGGGCAGTGTCTCTACCGAAGAATATTTGAGAGAGTCCATATAGTGAAGTATGAGTTGTTATAGGAAAACTTCGAGGCCGTTGATGCGGAAAATGCAGACGAGGCGGATTCTGCGAATTTGCCCAGAGGCAAGCACCTTGAAGTTTTGGGTGCCGACATAGCGTTGCGAAGCGGCACACGGCAAGGCTATGCAGTTATGCAGATGAACGATTTCGCCCGACCGTTTCCAAAAGGAGATGTCTACCGGGTCGCCCGAATGTAGCATTGTCAACGCCGTCGTATGGTGGATTGCTTGTGCCATTACGAGAAAGGTGTTTTGAATGTGTCGGTATGTATTCTGTCGGGCAGCGCGACCGATGATTCGGGGCGGTCGCTTGTGTAGCGGTACGTGAACTTGACCGTGTTGAGTTCCTCGTCTCCGTCTTGCACTTCGCAGGTGCTGTCTGTAATCAGCACAGACGGATAAGGCTCGTTAAGGTTATCCTCTTCGTGGTACGACTTGTTGATTATGCGCACATCTCGCGACATAAAGAGCTGTCCGAGCCATTCGGCATACTCTGCGGTAAGCCCGGCGGCTTGGAACTCGAATGACTGCTCCACGGACTGATCGTAAAACGACACGATGCCGTCGCAGACGGTCTCGGTGCGCTTAACCTTTGTCTTGGCGGTGGTATCTCCGATAAGTTCCGCTATCTCCAATGTGTTGAACATGTTGGTGAAATACAGCCGCAGGTCGGGCTTCCGTTTCGTGTAATAGATGGTTATGGAACGTTGTTCGATTCTGACGGTAACGCCGATGATGTCGTATGGTATGTTCGGGAACGAGTTTGCCGTCTGTGCCGTGAGCCATTCGCGGCTAATGGTCAGCATTTTCAATTCATAATCCTTGCCGTAGCCGGTATGTCCGTTCGGAACGAAGATTATGCGAACATCCCCGGTGTCTTTGCGGCGGCAGATTACGTGGAACGACACGAGTTCCTGGTCGAGGTACTCCACAGGCGGACGAACATAGAACAACGGCAGGGGGTAGTCTGCCGTTGCCTCGATGACCTTGCGTGTCGTCAAGAACTGCGAAGCTACAATGCCGGACGGCTGGCATGACGTATGTAAGCTGCAATAGAGGATTGTGAATGTCTTGTCATCAGAAGTGCCGTCGGAGGCTTCCGCCTCGATGCGGAACTTCTGAAGCGGCGAGCCGGAGATAGCCATTTCGTCCTCGATGATTGAGGCGAAGTCATGCAGCGTTACGTTCTCCGAGTAAGGGTAGTATGTCTCGGCGAATACGGCATTTTCGCTGCCGGACGTGTCTACGGCATAGAGCGAGACGTTCACGGACGCGGCTGCGGTGCGCACCGAGATGCGTTCCACGGCGGACGAGAAGGCGAGCGTGCCGAAGTTGAGGTGTATCGTGGTCATTTCAAAGTCGAGAGTATAGAGTCGAGAGTTTATAGATGTTGCGCGAAAGTATAAAGAGTGGCAGGGTTGAGAAAAGACGGGAAATGATTACTTTTGCGTATGGAAACTTTCAACTTTGAAAAATTGAGCGTCTGGCAGAAGTCAAGACAGCTTGTATGCGATGTGTATAGCCTTTCGGCTACTTTCCCTAATACGGAGAGATTTGCACTATGCGATCAGTTGCAACGTGCGATAGTCTCGGTTTCATCGAACATTGCGGAGGGCAATTCACGGTATTCTCCCAAAGAGAGGGTGCATTTCATCGAAATCGCCTACGGCTCTCTAATGGAGGCTTATTGTCAGCTGCAACTTGCCGTAGACCTCAAATACATTCAGCCTGATAGATTCGAGGCTATCAAACCCAAGTTTCAAGAAGTCGGAATGATGTTGAGTGGGTTAAGGAAGTTGCTGAAAGAAAAGAGAGCCGAGGGATAATCTCTCGACTCTCAACTCTAAACGCTCGACTTTTCATCCCTCGGCTGCGGCGAGCTGCTTGAGCGCGGCGAAATGCGGCTGTGAGATGGACGCGCCGAGTTCGCGCTTCTTCCAGAGCATGAACCGCATGGCCGACTTGGCGGTGCGGCAGTTGCAGCCGATGTTATCGTCGGGCATCACTCCGAGGAGGTAGACATAGAAGCCGTTGTTGCGCGAGCGTTTGAACACAAGCAGCTTTGAGGGATTGGCTGGTGCAGCGGCTTCGGGCTGAACCTCAACGGATGGTTGCTCTGTCGCTTTCTTGCGCGGCTTGCGAGCTTTAGCGGTTGTGTTGTCGGCTTTGTTTGCGGAGGAGGCTGATGTAGCTTTCATTTCTTTGAATTTTTGAGGGTTTGACTTATGCCCCGAAGGGCTTGTTGAATTTTTACGCCGCAATATCAGGGAGAAGCGGGTCGGACTTGGAGGTCAAAGGTGATTGCCGCCCTGCAACGCAGTGAAGGGAGGAGGAACGCAGAGCGCACACCTGCCCTTGACGAGGACGGGAGCGGCCTACCTTTGTGGCATGAAAAATCACCACGCCCCGAAGGAACGGCATTGTCCGCCCTCTAAAACCCGCAGTGATGAATGCGAAGTCCGCCGTTACGGAGCGACAGCCGACACTGCCGCCGAGGCAAAAACGCAAGAGCCAAGAGCCGAAAGCCAAGAGCAAAGCGAGGATTTCAGCCTTTGCCGTACTGTCGCATTTGCCTGACCGAAACCGTGTTCAAAGCGTGCAACTACACCATGCTTCATTACCTCCCAGATTGATACCCACTCGAATAATCGCAACTGTCCCTCCGCCTGTCAGCCAAAGCCGGTATGTCGGGAGTGTCGCGGCTCATTGCAGGGTAATCGAGGCCGTGTTATCGCCGCAAGCAGGTCGCAGCGGTAGGCATCAGTGTCTCGACTGCATCCTCTCCTCCGGCTACGTTTGACCGCCGAGAGTTGCTGTGCAATTCGGCGGTTTCGGGATGTCATCTGCCGTTGGCAAGGCAAGCCAGCAATGTGCGGTGAAGTGCGTGATGTGGGAGCATAGCAAAAGGCCCGCTTTTGGCGAGCCTCGCTTTGGAGGGCCGAGGAGTCAGGCTACCTCGTAAACCATTGTGTAGTCGGCGTTGCCTACTATTTCGGCTGCCATGTTCGAGGCTTCTTCCTCGCTGCGGGCTTCAACATAGACTGTCTCGCTGTCGCCGTCGAAGGTGATTACTTCCACTTGGTACTCTTTCATGCTGTTGGAGGGAGAGGAGGTGCTTGCTGCAAAACTCATTATATGTGTCATTGTCGTAAGATTTTGATTGTTATTACTGTGCGCCGGGGCGCGTTTGATTTTTACGCCGCCAATAAAGAGTGTACGAGGCAGGCACAGCAACGCGGAGCCGTCAGCAGACAAGGGGTGGCTCAAACAATACTCTTTTTGTACGCAGTGGAAAAAGGAAGATTTTTGTATGCCGGCTTGCCCTGCCCTTGACAGCGTGGGCGACACACTCTAACTTTGCGAAGTGAAATATCAACCGTGCTTAGTGCGCCGAAGAAGTAATATCACTTAAAATCAGGTCTGCAAGGACGGCAACGGCACAACATAATGCGCAGCAAGCACCTCCTCCCAACCGTATGAAAACCTAAGTGTTTGTGTCGAAGCAATCGCCCGACTGCCACAGCACCGACACCCAATGAAGCCCGACCGCCGAAGAAGTCTCACTCCTTATACACAGCCGATAGTCGCCTCCCCGACAAACACCACCTCTTCCGAGGTAGCCAACCTCGACCAACAAAGACCGCCAACAAACCGCCACATCCCCTGCGACCACAGCCATACCTCACCACCACCGCTTAAAACAGCAGCACCCCGGACTTCCTCCGAGGTGCGCGATAGGATTGAGAGCTGAACGATGATGCCACCACCATGATCCAGCAGCAATGTCGCATTACAGAAAGGTTATTTGATTGAAACAGAAAGTGTCCCTTTAATCTTATGAGGCAACTTTGAATCTGCAATTTCCCAATATATCTCGAATTCTTGGGAGTCGCACAAGAATACATAAAACTGATTTTTGGCAAATATTTTTGGAGGCATATTCTGGATAACAGGATCATGGTCAAAAAAGAACGGTTTGGAAACATCAATAGGGGTTTCTATATCCCAAGAATAAATGGTATCATTATTCTCTTGTGGGGGAATGAAAAATGCTCCCGGAGTGAACGCGGATAAATTTATAGGTGGGATTGTAGGAATATGGGACGATTGAAGGACTGGTTCTTCTGTCTTGCGTAACTTAAATGTATTCCTTGATTCTTCACGACTTAGTATTTTGGCATTATGGCTGAACTTAATTTGAATGCCTAAAAGTCCAGAAGGAATAGCTCCGCAATTATTGAGCTCAAATTTAAGAGGTATTATACAGCTGTTTATGTATTCAAACATATCTCGAGTAGCCATATTCCATGACTCATCTTTAATATATGGCTCAATCAAAGCATTGTATCGGTCGTAATCTTTATCAGAGTATAAAATGTCAGGAATATTCAGTGGAAGAATTGGGTTCTCGGGTTTCTTATATTTATGAGTGTATTTTTTTGCCAGCTCGTCTTTATATTTGGTAATCCGCTCTGCGAAATTTGGAGCAATGGCTTTGTTAAGTTCCATATGAGTCTTGCCTTTACCGAAAGATAAAGAAACATTGGGCAGAGCAGACTCATATTCAGCTAAACGCCTTTGTAATTCCTTGATTTTGGTCTCTTCTTCAGTCGGTTCAGGGGGGACTAAATATTTATCGGGAATTTCAATACTGTTTATACCAAATTGCTGAGCTATTATAAAGATGCCCGTATCGTTAGAAACAATGACCTTTCTGTTGTTCCCCTCATCGAATTCATAAGCTGAGAATATTAGCCAATCATCAGCAATGTCTTTATGGAAATCAGGGTGCTCAAATGCATTTTTTGATGGGTTCTTGCATATTTGGACATTAAGTTTGCTCGGGTTAGTCCCTCTGATAATTTCATTTATGCGTTTCCTCGCTTTCCTTGCTCGTTCCCTCTTCTTGCCTCTAGTGTTATCTTTATACTTGTTGAGTTCCCGAATAACAATAGGTGCAATAACTATGGCAAACTCAGGCTCGCCACAAACCTCAGCCCATTTTATTGACTCAAATGGCTGAAATTCAAGAAAGGAATTAGTGTCAAGAAATAGATAAACCATCAGATAAAATGCGTTATACGAGTTTTCTTATGTGTTTTCATGTACACCGAGGGTATTTGTACAATCTTGCAAATTTCGCTCCTCAAGTGGGAGTCTTCAATTGGAAGTCCAACCATCGTTTTCTATTGTTTCCGTGGATACTCTGTTATGTTAGGCTCAATATTGAGCGTGATGTAAAGTTAGTAATAATTTCCGATTCACAAAACAATGCGAGCCATGAAAATTACATACAGAGAAGTCGGTGGACAGAATACTCAAGTGATTAAGGGGGCAATAAAAGCCGAAAGGTGTTGCTATGACGTGGAGCTAAAATGGCAGGTCATCGTCATAGATGTCGATTTGCTTTGTTGTGTTTCTCTTGGGCTTAGGTGGATATTTTGCGTTAAACTCATTGAGGAGGATTTTGTTCGCGCCGGAGTTGAACCGCTCTTTATGGAACTCATCAACTGAGGCATGGCAGCGAATACACAGGCATTGAAGATTAGATGTGCGGTTGTCTGTCTTTCGGGCGTTTCGGTGGTGTGTATGGATATATTGCAGGTCAAAAGGGTCAGTGATATGTATGCCGCAATTCTCGCAAGTGTAGTCGTGGGTTTCGCGATAAGCCTTGCTTATTTGTTCCCAGTCTTTGGTGTAGCCAAAGATGTCTACTTCAATGTTCTCTTCCGGCTCGGCTTCATCGGCTTTTTTGAGAATTTCGACAAAATCAGCAGAAGTCATGCCGTGATATGTTTCAGCAGCCATTCTGAGGCAGAATTTGCATAATGGTAGATTATCAACCTCTTTGTCTGTATTGGCATCGTCCATATCTTGCACCCAAACCTTAGAGGTGTTGGCGCGTCGATATTCAGGGATAGACTTGTCTGAGTGCATAAACTCTTCGATTTTGCTACACTTGCGGATATGGAAGCGTGGTTTGCCATATAGTTCAAGATGATAGCGACGTTTGTACAAGAATACTTGCCGACGGACACCATCAGTGTTGACAAATATTCCGTCATCAGCAAATTCTATTGTGCCGTTCCTTATTTCCTCAAGTGAAACATCTGCAACTTCGATTGGCTTATAAGCCTGAGCCTTGCCGACATTATAGCCCATGTCGGTAAGCAGCTTCTTCAACCCTTCGAAAGAATGGATTGGTGTCTCATCATCCGATGATTCAAACCATTCGGGTTCAGCGTCTATTTGAAAATCAAAGCTCATTTGTCGGTGTTTTTGTTCACGAAGTTCTCAAGCACTTCATCGCCACTGGTAACAATACGGAACTCAACACGGCGAGACATATCCTTGTCGATTGGCTTGCCGGATTTAAGGATGTATTCTCCGTTATGGTCAACAGCTTTGCCGTAAGAAAGTCCGTTTGCCGTAAACCAATATTCAAGGAGGTTTCGCTCTTCTTGTGTATATTTCTGATACGAGGGCATCGAGCGAAGGTAGCGCAAAACACTGAGGGCGCGTTGTTGGGAAAGAACAACATTGGCGATGTATGGGTCAGGGTCGTAGCGAGGAATAGGCACATCATCGGTGTGTCCCTCGATACGAATTTCTTGAATGTTGCTTTTCAGGCTGTCGTTCAAAAGAATGTTGAAGTATCGCGGAAGAAATTCATCGAGGATTTCTTTGAAGCGAGGAGTCAACTCATACGACCCTGTAGCGAAAAGAACGGTCGGTTCTTTGAATTTCATCGAAAGGTCTTTGCCTATCGCCATTTGCCAATTTAGGGTGTCTCCCTCAAATTCTTTGACGAGCTTTTGGTGGAGTTGATTTTTGGTCTCGACATAATCAGTCAATACAGTCTGATTTTGTTGAACACGGCTGATATAAGCAATGGAGATAAAGAGGAATATCACCATTAGCCCTGTCATTAGGTCGGAAACGGAAAGCCAAACATTAGGACGCGACATAATTATTTGCCTTTAACCATTGCTTGAATACATGAGTCGAGTTCTGCGAGGGTTGTACCCAAACGAGCGTAGAACTGTCGGTCTAAGTTGGTGAGTTGTGTGTTCAGCGTCTGCGACCCCGATTTGATTATACCGAGACCCTCTTCTAAACTGCGTTTTGTACCCTGCCAAAATTGCTCGTTGTAGTCTTTGATTTTGCTGATTTCATCAAGTTTCTCAAGCAGAAGCTGCACTGCGTCAACGAAGTTGCGCTGTTTGCGCACCCAGTCATTTAGAGCCTTGGTTGAAGCGTCAAACGACTCCATGTTAGAGTGAGAAAGGTCTGCTGTCTGCTGAAGTTTATTGGAGATTTCGAGGAACTTTTTGTCGTTGATGATGACTTCGTTGAGTGCATCGACAAGTTGCCGGAGTTTTCCTCCCTCACTGACGAGCATAGCGGTGTCGTTCTTAACTTTATCGAGGGATGTTGAGGTTGCCTCAAAATTGGTAGCCATCTCCTTGTATTGCCGAGTGAGAGAGGCAATCATCTCCTTGTTCTCCTGTTGCCACTGATTGAGGCGTTCAACGGATTTGTTCAGTTGGTCGAAGTTCTCTTGAATGAGTTTGTTGATAAGTGCATTCATTTGCTTTTGGAACTCCTCGGTTACTTTCTTCATCACCTCAACAAGAGCTTCGGTGTTGCTCTTTTTGAGAAGTTCGGTAAATTCGTCGAATTTGCGTTCCAAAAGTTTGTTGGTCTTATCCATGCTCTCCTCGATAGAGAGTACTTCGGCATCAAGAATATCTTTGAGTTTCTGAACTTGGTCGTTCATTTCATCTTGCGTGCCACTCATGCCGGATAGTACATCGAGAATTTCGGGCATGTGGCGAGTAGAATCATATATTTTCTCCGAATGCTTTTCAGTGGCGGTAATGGCGGCTGTCTGTTTGGCTGTGGTTTCTTCAAGGTTGCCGATTTGTTTGAGGGAAGCCGCCGATGTCTCTGAAATATTGGCGAGCGCACTTTCCTGACTGCGTTGCAAAATGACTAAGGAATCCATAGTCGAAGCAATGGCAGTTTCAGAAGTATTCATCTTATCAAGCGTCGTGGCAATGCTTGACTGCGATTGCTTAACCCTATCCATGACATCACTCATAGTGCGGTAGAACGCTTTTCGGTCTTTCTCGGACTCAGCCATTTGGTTAGCCAGTTTTGTAAGCGTTTCACGGTTAAGGTCGCTCATTTGCTTGACTGCTGTACATATTGTTCCTGCAGCTTGGTTTATGTCTGAAACACCGCCGTCATTCTCATCTTGCTTTCGATTGATGATGGTTGATAAAACCATCGACCCTATCATACCTGTAAGAGATGTGATGAACGCTGTTTTAAGGCCGTCAAGTAGCTTAGGTATGGACTCGTCAAGATTACTGGTGTCGAAAGCTAATAGACCCTCGGTAATACCATAGAAAGTGCCAAGTACACCGAGTGTAGAAACAGCTGTAGGGAAAAACTCAATGAGGCGGCGATTGGAGGTTAATTTATCGTTTTTCTTGTATCGACGAACCCAATATAGGCACAACAAGAATACCGCAACGATGATTAAAAGCGAAATCCAAGAAGAAGCTGGTAGTGAGAAAGTCATTGCTATTAGAATTTGTTGGATAGATGAGCGACGATTCTCCGCCCAAGAGTTTCATTGAAAGTAACTTCATTACGGAAATCGGAAAGTTCTACCTCCCAAGTCCCTTTGTTGGATTGAGCCTCCTTGATAATAGGATTAATAATATCCGTATCTTCCGGAATTATGAATGTTTCGGTGTCTGAGCAATAATGGTCAATAACAGAACGAGAGCTAAAGCCCATAAATTTGCGTTCAATTACAGGATTGGCATAGATTAAGGCGATACAGCCGTATTTACAATGCGTGCCACTTTTGATTTCAAGGATGAAATATTTTTTCGTCATTATAGTTTGAGTTTTGGGAGTGAGTTGATGATGTCAACGGTTTGCGTTGACACGTTGATTATTGAGAGGAGCAGGTCGAAGATGTAGGTGGGGTTTTCGTGTTCCTTGCTCCAGTCGTTGGGGTCGTTTACGATGAGGGATTTTTTGTCTTGCGTGACAGCATAGCGTTCCATAATCCACTCGATAGCAGATTTGCCATTGACGATGTATTCGTAGGCTTTCGCCGGAATATTCTCAATGGTTATTTTGCTGTTGTAGATGATGCGTGTTTTGTCGGGTACGAGTTTCCCTTTTTCGTTACGGACCTTCGGGAAGGCCATTTTCTCTACTGCGAAATGGTCGTATCGGGAAGTTCCGTCAGGTGCATCGGCAATCTTGACGAGAACGTCGGGAGATGACGGTACTTGCTCGTAATTGAGGTGCAATTCTGCAAGGGCTTTTCCGGCTTTGTAGAAAGCCATAAAGCCCTGAACGTCCTCGACGATTGGTATGCGCGGCAGCGACTTCTTCAGGTCTGCGGCAAAACGCTCGCGATACTGCGGCGAGTGGAGGATGCCGTAGACATAATAGAAGATGTGTTCTTTGGTGATAGCCTTGCTGTTGCCAAAGCGTTTGCGCACCTCTTTCAGAATCCAATCAGAGATGCCGTCGCGTCGGACATACTTGTCGGTGTCGGTGTCATCATCGAAAAGCGATTTAGAGTAGCTGTCGCGTTCTTCATACCAATAGAGAGGGAAGCATTGTGTGGTTTGTGTGAAATGCAAATCAGGCACATAATTGGTTATAAGACAATCAAATCCTTTATTATCCCCAGCACTTGATATACAAATTGCAATATTGTTTATATTGGGGGCTGGAAACAGTTTGGGGATTTGATACACCATATCGTTCATGGGGGTATACGCAAAATATTTATATTTGCAGAATGGTCGATATAATGCGTCAATAACATTTTCAGGACAAAAGACATAAGCCTTGTTCTTAGAAATGTCATTCAATGTGCCACGATTCCAGCTAAATCTAACAGAACTGCGGTCAACATCATTTATTCTGCCTTGCGAAAGGAGTATGCGTTGGGCATTGTAGAATGAGATAGCCTCACTAATATTACGACATAAAGCATCTTTGGAGAAGTTGTAATCCCAAGAATCACGCGCAGTAGCGACACCTCTTGAATAATAAGGATTAAAGAAAACCGAGGATGTCGTCTTTGAAGATTTATCACCTATGGGGATAAATGATTCAAACAGCCCGTCGCGTTGGTTAATCCAGTCGTGGCGTTCAGTCGGGGTGATGATTTGCCAGTGGAGGGAACTGCCGGCTACGGAGCGGAACTTCTTGACAAAAGAGAGTTTCTGCTCGCGGTTCAGGTAGTCGCCTATGTCGTGATAATGTATGGTTGCTTTCTGACCAGCTTTCGCCGGGTTCTTGACAAGGAACGTGATAGCGATTGGAGTGCGAGAGCCTCCACCAAAAATCTTGCCACCTTCTTTGCGTGAAAGTTCTCCGCTTGTACGTTGATTTCCTCTGAGATTGAGGACGTAGATGTCGCTAAACTCAGATTCAAGGCAAGCGCGGAAGCCATCCTGAGCGTTGCCGTCAATCCACGAGCCGTTGCTTATGAAAGCGACTATACCGCCATCGGGGTTATTGGCGATGCGGTCTGAAGCCCAGCGGAATGCCTTTATGTAGCTGTCGTAAAGAGAGTTCTTGTTTGTGGCATTAGTCTCTTTTGCGTATGTGTCTGCAATGCGCTTATCCAATACAGGATAAGCGAGATTAGCGGCGTTATCATTGGCTGATTTCTGTCCGACAGAATACGGAGGATTGCCGATTATGACGCGGATAGGGGCGCGTTTCTGACGAAGCACACCCTCGGAATTTTCCTTGAAAAATTCCTGACCGAAATTCGGCTGCTTGTCTTCGGCAAGCTGGAATGTATCGGTGAGGCAGATACCGTCGTAATTGACATAATGGTCAGGACGCATAATGTCGTGGTACACAGCCTCGATATTGACATCGGCAATATAGTATGCGAGCAGAACTATTTCGTTGCAGTGTATCTCATTCAAGTACTTGCGCTCCATGTCTTCGGGCTTGATAAGCCCGGATTGGAGCAAGCGGGTAATGAATGTACCTGTGCCGGTAAACGGGTCGAGGATATGCACGTTCTCATCGGAAACAGTGCAGTCAAATTCCCGTTTGAGAATGTCGTTGACTGAATGGATAATGAAGTCAACGCACTCGATCGGTGTATAGACAATGCCGAGTTTCTCGACGGTAAGGGGAAAAGCACCTTTGAAGAACTTCTCATAGAGGTTCTTGATAATAGTCTGCTTCCCCTCGAGGTTATCGATATTGCCGACATTGACACGTACAGAGTTGTAGAACTCGTCCAATTCGGCAGTATCTTTCTTGAAACCGCCCTCTTTCTCCAACAGCACAATCATTTTGTGCATCGAGCGGCTGACGGCATTGTTGTTGACGAAATTGTAGTCAGCAAACAACGCATCGAACACCGGCTGTGAAATGAGGTGTTGAGCCAGCATCTCGACCGCCTGACCGTTATCGACCGAGGGGTTAAGATTGTCTTGCAACCCCTTGACGAAAACCTTGAACTCGGCATCGATGTGCGGATAGTCTTTAATCAGTTTGGCGATACGCTCGATAAACTTGCGAGCTATCAGCCCCACTTTCTTCGACCAGTTTTCCCAATAGAGGCGGTCTCCGCACTTCTCTACGAGTTTGGCGTATATTCCGCCCTGCATCTCATCGAAGCGGAGAGCGAGCTGCCGAGCGACTTCCGCGTCATCAAGAGTCTGAGCATCGCGTCGGTCTTGGCTGTCGGAAACGGCATTATGCCCTATGCCTGGGCCGCCGACAACGACTTTCCCAGTCTTGTTCTTGTTGAGGGCAATTTTATTGACCTCGGCGTTGAAACAGTCATCGTGAGAGCGGAGCGCGTTGAGGATGTTCCATACGACGCTGAAATAATCGTTGTTGTTCAGCGCGTCTTCGGGTTTCACGTCAGACGGGACAACAATCGGGATAATGATATACCCGTACCGTTTCTCTCCGTCTTGACCCTTTCGGAAATTGCGCATGACACGCCCGACAGACTGCACGACATCGACCTGCGAGTTTCGGGACGAAAGGAACAGGACAGCATCGAGGGCAGGAACGTCTATGCCCTCGGACAAACACCGAACATTGGTGAGGACGCGGCACTCGTTTTCGCCGAGGTTTTCTTCGGCGAGCCAAGCCAGCTGCTCGTTGCGCATCTGCGAGTTCATCGAGCCGTCGATGTGCCGGGCAGAAACCTCGACAATGTGTTCACGTTCCTCCGGGTCAATGCTTTCCCTGTATTTCTCGCAAATTTTGGGAAGCACCTCTGCGGTATTCACGGAAGTCCCGGCTTTGGATTTATCTCCGATGGACGCACAGAAAGCAATAGCGCGGTGCATCACCGTGGGGTCTTGCTCCCAAGTAACATGGTTGTCGCCGCGAATGACTTTCGACAGACCGTTGATGACACCTATAAGTTTTGAGGTGTCATCAAAGTTCAATTCTTTGTGGTTGGGGTCTTTGATGTCAGCGGCAACACTTTCGGGTAAATCCTCCTCGTTGACCGTAAGGACGAGGACTTTGTAGTCGGTAAGCAGACCATGTTCGACAGCGTAAGAGAAATTAACGCGGAAGAACTCCTTGCCGTACAGGGTTTCATCGTCCATTGAGCAAAGGATTGCGTCTTTCTCGGAAGCCTTCAATTTGGCACTGCTGCCATACAGGCGCGGTGTTGCCGTCATGTAGAGGCGTTTCTTGCCGCGAATATAGTCCGCATTATGGATTTTGGTAAAGCTGCTTTCGTCGTGGTCGGACAGCTTAACGCCAGTCGTGCGGTGCGCTTCGTCGCATACAATAAGGTCGAAAACGCCGTACTGGTTGGACGTTTCTTTGAGCGTTTCAAGTTGCGCCTCGTAGACAGCATCGATAGATTGGTACGTCGAGAATACGACAGTCAATCCGTCATGAGAGCGGTATTGCCGCAGTTGCTTCGCAATCTGTTTCGGGTTGGTAGAAGCCGGGACGGCGAGGTCAACAACGGAATCGTCAGTGTCGTCAAAGTCTTTCTTTATTTGGCGCGAGGCTTTGCTGTCCGAGCAGATGCAGATAGCCTTTATTGGCTTTGTAGCATCAGAGTGCCAAGCGTTCAGAGTCTGACCGAGCAGGGAAATGGAGGGTACTAGGAACAGCACAAGCCCTTTGTCAGAGAGCATAGTCTCGGCAATTTTAAGGGCGGTGTAAGTCTTTCCTGTGCCGCAAGCCATGATGAGCTTGCCCCGGTCATTTTCCTGAAAATACTTGTTGGCTTCTGAAATAGCGCGGAGCTGGTGTTCGCGAGGCTGCTTTCCGGGCAGCTGCGCGTTGTCGCCGGTCAAGCCCTGCATCAGTTTCTCCCAGTCTACCGAAGAATGTTCAAGATCGAACAGACCGACACGAGAAACAGGCGGCTGTTGGTTCTTGATGGCTTCTTCGGCATTGTTGCCCCATCGGTTGGTGGTCGCTATCCACAGGCGTTTGGAGAAAGAGACCGTCTGAAAGGAGGTCTCGTCAATGAAAGTGCGGCTTGACGTTGCCAAGAACGAATCAACAGCAGGCTTGTCAATCACGGCGTTTTCGCTGTAACACTTACACTGTACAGCCCAATACTCGCCGGACTCAGTTTTCGCCACAAGGTCAATGCCGGTGTCTTTGCCGCCGAAGTCCTTGCGTCCCGGGAAATCCTCCCAAAGCCAAACTTCGGAAAGCATATTATACCGAGGGTCGGAAAGCAGCCATGAGCGCATCAGGCGTTCAAACTGCGTTCCTTTGTCGCGTTCCGAGAAGGATTTAGACCGAAATATGTTGAGTACGTCTTGAAATGTCATATTATCTTGGCAAGGCATCTCTTGACGAGAGATGCCTATGGGATTGCAAAGTTATAAAAAATCGCTGATAAATCAGGGCTTATCCCTTGATTTTTACCAAATTCTCCTTGACACGTTCACGGAAATCGAAAATGATCACCTGTAAGTGAATTGAGATTTGTTTAGCAACAGCCTAATTGATTTTGGCATAATCCTCTTACTGTCAAATTGTTGTCCGCAATGCCAGACATTCGTCAAGAGATTGGGACGATTGCTAAACAAAGAAACCTCAGAGCCGCTCGGGCTTGAGGTTCTTATTCGTTTTAGAGGGCAGTGTCGTTCCTGTCTGCTATTTAAGGCATTTCAGAATAAGGGAGTTCGCCTTATCAACAACAGACGTGTCAAGGCTTGCAAGGTAGATTTGCGTTGTGGTCTCGGAGTCGTGTCCCATGCCCTCGCTTATCACGGAGACAGGTATACCCTTAGCCTTAGCAGCGGATGCCCAGCTGTGGCGTGCGACATAAAGAGTGAGCGGTATCTGCACGCCGACCATTTCGGCTATGCGTTTCAGGTTACGGTTGATGTTGTAGCCGACATTGCGGTAGGTACATCGTTCATTAGTGTAGGGGTTGCGGATTATCGGCAGTAGATAGTCAGAAGCGTTTTCTGGGTATTTGTCAAGAATCATCTGCATTTCTATCGTCCATTCGATAATCAGCTGCTGGCCGGTCTTGCGGCGGCGATAGGAAACATAGCCGTTTCTCAAATCAGTCTTTTTGAGGAAAGCCATATCGATGAAGCTCATGCCCCGGAGGTAGAAGCTAAGCATAAACATATCGCGAGCAAAGTCCAACGAGGGTGTCAACGAAAGGTCGAGAGCCTTGATTTTCTTTATCGTCGCCAACGGCAGAGCGCGTTTGACCGTCTTGTCAACGCCTGTGTAGACGTGCCGGAAGGGATTGCGGTTTTCGATGATGTCCTGCTCCACTGCGCGGTTATAAACAGCACGGAGGATACGAGTGTAGAAAGAGATAGTGTTCGGGGCAATGCCACGTTGCTTGTGCCATGCCTCGTAAGCCTCCATAACCTCCGAGGTGAGGCTGTCAAGCATTATGTCCTCGCCGTTTCGGAACTTTTTGAAACTGTTGAGTGTCACGAAATAAGTCTCTGAAGTCCTTGTCTTTCCGTTCTGTTTCAGCTTTATGATGATGCTCTCCATAAAGTTGAACAACGAGTATTCACGTGAGTAGCGGTTGAACTCGTCAATCACGTCATCAGCAGTGTACGCCAGTCCGTCTGCATCGAGCTTTCGGTCGATTTTGGTCAAGCGTTCGACATCCCAGCGGATGCGCTCGCGTATAGACAAGATGAACGGCTTGCGCTCGCTGTGCTGTGAGTAGATAACCATTGAGCGGTTATCGTCCCATTCGTATGGGAACACCTTGTAATTGGAGAGAAGCTGCCGCACCTTTCTCTCGCGGATAATCTGATAGTAGATTGTGCCCTCATTGGCAGCGACAGTCGAGGGGCGGAACTTTACTTTTATCGAAGTCATTGGGTCATATTTTTTGCTTACAAGATACGGCAATGGCGGTTGGCATAATCGCAGTTGCTACAAAATTCCCGACATCGGGATGCTAACGCTCTCGCGGTACGGGAATTTCTCGCAGCCGATGTAGAGGGTGTCGAAAGCGTCCGTGCCGTCGGTGCGGTGCTCGAGGAGGTCTTCTTCGGTCTCTGCTAACTTTTCACCGGCTTTGTCTTTGCGGAAGCCGAGGCGCCCCCGTGCGACACCTGCGGACTGAATGGCGAGGATGAGGTCGTCGTTGTTCTGGCGGTTGAAGAACGGCATGAGCCGCTGCTTCCCGGCGAAGCCCTGGTTGATGAGGAGGTACTTCTCATCGTGCCGCATCGGGTTGCCGAGGTACACATCCTCGACGCGCCAGCCGTGCCGCTCGAACTCGTGGATGATCACCCAGCGGAAGTCCTGGTCGTTGACGGCATAGTTACCGCCGAGGGCGGTGCTGTCGTAGTAGAACACGACCGTCTTGTTGCGGTGCGCGGCATAGTAGGCGCAGAAGTCGGCGACAAGTTCCGGGAGCTTGCGCTCGAACTTGACGTAGAACGACTTGACCACGTTGAGCCGTCTGCCTGACGGCTGTCCGCAGACTATCCAGTTGATGTTGGCGTTGTAGTCCATGCCGATGCAAAGCGGAGCTTCGGGGTTCACGTCGCTATCGCAACGTGAACAGTCGAGAGTCGAGGGTGGAGAGTCGAGAGAATCCGGCGAGGCGGCGAACTGCCGCCACGCTTCATCAAGTGCCGCAATGTCGTCGGCGTTGTACTTATGCCGCTCCTTCATGGAGGAATAGAAGCCGTCCTTGGCTATGCCTATGCGCTGGCAGAGGATAGAGGTCTGGAACGTGAGCGGTGTAAGGTCCCGCTTCATCTGCTTGATGTAGCCCTCGCCGAGCAGCTGCAGGTTCTCGATAGAGGAATACTCCTTGTAGTAGACGGCTACCGAGCGCATTTGGTTGAGCCGCTTGTCGAGATGCCGGAGTTGCTTGCGCAGGTGATTGGGGACAGGCATTTGTGAATTGCGCAAAGATTTGATGCGCTGCTTGATGCGCCAAATCTCGTAGACGGCGGCTTTGATTGCCTCAATCAGCTCTACATCCATCTTCTCGCGGTAATGCAGGAACCACGACCCTTTCTTGGTCTGTGGCATGTCGCTGAGAATCATTATCGAATGGTTGAACGAGCGGCTGCCGAAGAACGACCTGATGCCGCCGTTGGCAGGGAGCGTCTCGTCCTTGAGCTTGTCATAGTCGATGAACTTCGCCTCGTCGATGAGCAGCCACGAGAGCGTTAGAGAGTTGGACGAGCCCGGGCGGTCTTGCGAGATGATTACCGCCACCGAGCCGTTGTAGAACGAAATGACGTGTTCGCAGTCGTGCGGCTCGGTGATGGGCTTGGCAAACGACTTCGGCGGCTTGCGCCCGATGACGTAGTGGATGCCGTTGATGAAGCCCCAGCGTTTCCACGCAGCGAGCAACCCGGGGATTGTGTTCGTCAGTCCGTGCTTGAACGTAGGCACGACGATGCCGCCTGTCGAGCCGGGCATGCGCTGCATGTTGCGCAGCACGAAAGGCGCGGCGATGCTGTCCGTCTTGCCAGTGCGCCGTCCCGCGACAATGACGGTGGTGTTCGCCCCGATGAGCTGCGTGAGCCGTTGCGGCTTGTTGAAATAAACTCTATTCTCGGTTGGCTCCATCTTCTTCGCCAAATAATACGTTCTCTTCGAGGTCAGCCTCCTCGTACTCCACATCGTCAATGTCGATGGTCTCAGCCCGGTACTTCTCGATAAGCCCGTCAATCTTCTTCTGAAGGTTCGGGATAGGCTTGATGCCGAGGACGGTTGGGTCGTCGGTGGCGGTAAAGGGCTGTACGAGTATGAGGTGGTAAGGAACGGCCTGTTCGTCCTCGAGGTCTACGCGGTTGTATTTGGCGTAAGAGGCGGCAGCCCGCTCCATGGTCTTGGTGTCGCCGCGCTTCTTCGCCATTTGGTAAGTCTCGATGTTCATCTCGTTGAACCGCCAGCGGTGCCAGTCACGCGAAGCCGACGCGAGCATGGGGAGCAGCTGCTTTATGATTGCGAGGTCGGAGACAGCCGTAGGGCGCGACATGCGGAACCGCACACGGTGTTCCTCGATGAACTGGCGGTCTTTCATGTCGGGGTGCGCCAGCGCCCAAGCGTACATGTCGCGTATGCGCATGAGCTGCTTGACAACGACAGGCGTGTACCCCTTGGCCTCGATTTCCTCCGGGGAGGAAAAGAGGTCGGACATGCAGACATCGATCAGGTCGGGTTTCTTCTTCATAAAGAGGATGGCGGAGAGGTAATCGGGGGATTGAGGATTGAGGATTGGGGATTGAGGTTACAGGTCTTCCTCGTCCTCCATAGCGAGGAGGTTTGCACGGGTGTTTTCGAGGGCGAGCGGCGAGCCGACCTGCGCGAGCTGCATCTCCTGCGCCATGAGTTTCGCCTTGGAAGCGAGCTTCCCGCGAGTGTATGCGCGGTAAACCTCCGTGGAGCGGTCTTTTAGCGCGGCGCGGAGTTCGAGAGGGTCGGCATCGAGGATGACGGCGATGTCGCCGACAGGCATGAATATTGAGGCGTAGGCTTCAATCTGTTTCAGCTGTTCCGGGGATAGTTGCATTGGTTTCGAGACGTTGGTTGAAGAGGTCGTTGAGAGGCACTGAATGTTTGTCGATGATGTCAATGACGGAAGCGATGAGACCGGCGAAAATCTCCGGCGAGGTGGAGATGAAAGCCGACTCGGCACGGTTGCCGCGAGTGAGGTTCTGCGAAGTTACGACCGACACGGTCATTCCCGATTCCGACTTGACGAGCAGCACCTTGCTGTGGTTGTCGGCGAGGAACGTGCGGTCGATGACCTGCACGATGAACGACCACAGCTTGATTGTCTTATTGGTCGCCTTGTGGTCGAGGATGAGGTTGAAGCGCGAAATCGGGCAGCTTTTCTTCAAGAAGAACAGGCGGCGTAGGAACTCCTCGGAGATAGAGAACGAGGTCTGCCACACTTCGGAAACGCCGACCTGCCGGACAATCCATTCCAGAATGTCGGCGACCTGCACCGCGTTGCTGAGGTAAGCCTGAAAAGGGGTGTCGGCAAGCGGCTTGAGGATGTCGTCAATGTTCGCTGTCCGTTTCATGATTCGGTAGGATCGCTGATTGCGGATTGGGAATTGATTTCTTCTGCGACGGCTTCACTCCGCTATCCCCATTCCCCTCTCCGCCGACAACGAAGTTGTCGTATGCTTTCCAGTTGCCGCGGTACTTCTTGTCGAGTCCGATAAGCTCTTTGAGGAACGGGTAACGCTCCGAATCGGGGCAAGGGTGGTCAACGAGCGAGAGGGAGCGCAGACGCAGATGCACCTCGCGCATACGGCGCAGCACCGAAAGGTTCTCGACATATAGAGCCTGTATCTCCGGCGGCAGAGTGTCGTGGTCGGGACGCTTGCCTCTTTTAAAGTCGAGAGACGAGGGTCGAGTACAGTCGAGAGATGAGGGTTGAGAGTTTAGAGAACAGCCGTCGGCTTTTCCCTTGTCGCACAACTCCAAACTCTCGGCTATCTTTTCAACGTGGGCGGACATCTCCGCCACTTGGTCATGCGTCAGACCGCGCACCCGGAAGTCGTACTTGGCTTGCAGCTCGGTTTCGAGGCGCGGCATATCGCGGACGGCAAGCAGGTTCTTGTACATGACGACGCGCCCAGTGAGTTGCAGGAACATCGTGCAACCCTCGGCGTAATCACGTACATCGGGCGCGGCTTTCAGCCACAATCTGAGGCGTTCAGTAAATCTATGGTCTCTTTTAATGTTCTCCATTACGCTTTGTTGTTGATACCGGCGACAAAGAGGACGTTCTTGCCGAGCGGTTCAAAGAGCCGTTTCATCGCGAGCATCGTCTGCCCGGTGGTTACGAAATCGTCGAAGATTATGATGTTCTGCTCCGAGGGGCGGACATTCAATTCAAAGACGGCGTTGACACGCTGCTTCGAGCGGCACGAGGCGGCATCGGCATAGAACGGAATGCCGAGCTGCCGAGCAATTTCAGCACTCACAAGGTGGGCGAAGTTCCGCTCCAGGTGTCTGCGGCGCGGAGTTGTGATGACCGCCCAGCCGCCGAGGTTGAGGTGTCCGCCGAGGACTTCGGAAAGCAGCGAAGCGGTGGCGTTTGCGACTTTCGGTATCATCGAGTCGTCAGCCTTGATTTCCGAAAGTGTCTTGCCGTAGACAGAGCGTTTCCAAACGGCGAGGAAGAACAGCCCGGTGCGGTACGCCAGCATCGGGCGGCTTTGGAAGTCGCAGCGCGCACCGTCGTTATGCACCCATGCCTTTCTGACCTTTTCTGCAAAAAGGTCAGTGGGAATTGGTGATAGGGAATTGGTGATTGAGTCAGACGAAACGGCGGCAGACGGCACTTTTAAGTCGGGCGTCGTTATCCCATGGATAATCTCGCCCAAATCAATCGCACCGCTGCCGTCGTATGCTTTTCCCATAAAGTCGAGAGTTTATAGTCGAGGGTCGAGAGTGTTATCTCTATACTCTCGACTCTAATCTTACTAAGGCTTAACGGCATTGATGTCGCCGTCTTCGGTCTCTATTACGCCCTCGTAGAACGGCGCGGGGACTTCGTCAGAGGCTTCGACATTGACAGTCGTCGATGTCGTGCCGGACGCGCCCTGCCCGTTGTCCTGATTGACGGTGGTCTTGGTCAGCCACTTGTCGCAGCCGACAACACGGTAGTTGTCGCTCATGTCCTGGACGATGAACACGTTGTCCGAATTGTTCAGGTATGCAGCGGCTGCGGAAGCCTCAGCTCCCACGCCGGGATGCACAGCCACGAGCTTGTTGAGCTGTGTCTGCGAAGGGAGTTCCCCTTGCGGCTCGGAAGTGAGCTGCGACTTGTCTGGGAGGATGTCGATGAACTTCCACTTTGCGTCTGCCTTGAGCGTGAAGTCGCCCTTGTACTTCGCCGAGGCGGCACGTACCCCGTTGGCATCGCGCTCAAGCACCGGCCACGCCGCAATCTCGCTTTTGGCGAGGTAGTAGACGCGGCGGCGCACGCCGGCATATTCAGGCGTGCCTTGACACCATGCGAGGCTCTTTTGGATGCTTATGCAGGAAGAAGTAGTATTTGCCATTGTGTCATGCGGATTTGAGTTTGACTACTTTGAGGAAACGCTGGTCGATGCTACGAAACTGCGTGCCGAAGAACATTGCGGCGGCGATGGTCATTGCCCACGGCTCCCACCGCTTCACTTCGAGGCGTGTGAGGTCGCTCATGTTGTCGTAGGCGTAGAGCATGTTCGAGCCGGGAGTGAGGATGTATTTGTCCGTTCCGGCGAGGCAGTCGAGCGGCACGATTGTGGTCTTGTTGAAAGACCCCTCTATAATGGGCTGCTCGTATTTCTTGTTGTAAGGCACTGCGTTGTGGGTCACGAGGTAGGCATCGTTGTAATTGTCGGCGAAAGCCGGGTCGCAGAACAGGAACTTCTGCAGACGGCGCAGGTGCGGGTTGCACGAGCGTTCAATCTCCTTGGCGATGTCAACGGCGTTTGTTCCGTCGATTGTTTCGTCCAATGTGATGAGGTTACCCTTGGCTTCGGAGATGTTTCCGTCAGCCATCTCCTTGTCGAGGATTGTGCCCCAGCCGTCGAACAGGTCGGCGGTAGTGTCGCCGCTTGCGTTGCGCTTGGCGGTGAACAAAGCATTGTGGAGGTGGTGTCCGAGCGAGCGCATCACTTCGGCTATCACAAGCCTTGCGGTCGGGGCTTGCATCTGCGCGTCGCCGAGCGTGGCAGTGCCGCGTCCCAGCAGTGTCTGGACGATTTCGAGCGGCTCGAAGTCCTCGCGGACGTTTCCGAGGTACGAGGTGATTTCGCGGTAGTCAATCCTTGTCTCCGACGCGCTCTTGCGGTCGCGGCGGTAAGGGGCGAATTGCCCTGCGCCCTCCACGGAGGGGAGCTTGGTCGGGACGGTCACGCCGGGCATGCCCTGCATGTATTTGAGGGCATCCATGCACGAGAACAGCGGCATCAGCAGGAAGTCGCTCTTCCACTGTATGGCGGCTTTCTCGTAGTCGGCATCTGATATTTTTATGGAATGTAGTAAATCGGGCATATCGTTGGGTGTTGAAAGTTTAGAGATTAGAGAGGAGAGTTTAGGGATTACGGCAGGAGGTCGTAGATTTCACGAGCCGAACGGACGGAGGCTGCGAAAGCGTCCACCGCCGTTTGGCGTTTCTGTGCGTCTGCCGGTTTGTCGTTGACTATGGCGGAGGTTGTTTCTGCCGGTTTCCTTTCGAGCGAAGCTATACGTTCTTCGAGCGAAGCGATGGCGGCATCCTTGTCGGACAAAGCCTTTTCAATCGTGGCTATCTGTTCGACAAAAAGGCTTGCGCAATTGCTGTCCGAGAGATCCAATGTCGGCAGGGACAGGACGGCGCAGATGTGTGGGGCGGTAAGTGTAGACATTTCTTTTTTATCGGGTTGGTTGGCGTTTGTGCAGTTTGTTTCAGGCGGCGTGCCACGGAACAGCGAAGCTATGGCTGCGAAGAACTTGCCGAGAGGGGTCTCCTTGTCGGCGACGGGTATGTTGGGCACAGGGATTCCTGCCGCTGCCATAGCCGAAGCCGTGGCATCTGTGAGTCTCGGTGCAGCGTCCTCCGGCTCGTCCGTGATTTCGTCCACGAAGCCCCATTCCCGGGCCTCCTTGGCGGTGAGCCAGCCGCCGGTTTTCATCAGGGCGAGGAGATCTCTCGCCTCCTTGCGGCATTTGGCGGCATACATGGCGGCGACGTTGCAGTCGAGCTTGTCAAGGTCGGCTTTCTGCTTTTCAAGAGCCGAGATGAGACCTGACATCTGGTCGGCATTGAGGCTCGACCACTCGAAGAAGTCCAACGAGCATTTATGGACGAGGTACATAGCGTTGGTGTCGATGCTCACGTGCTTCGCCCCCAACGAGGCGATAGTGGCGGCTGAGGCGTTCATCCCGACGAAATGCACGGACACATCGCCGTGGCGTTTGAATGCGGACGAAATTGAAAGCGCGGTCGCCAGCGAGCCGCCGAGCGAATCGATGAGGACGTTGACCGGTTTCCCCTCGTTTTTGCCGAGGACGAAGTCAACGTAGTCGCTGTCGAAGTCGCAGCCTCCGACGAAGCCTTTGAGATGCAGGTTGTATTTGGTTTGTGGCATGATAATCAGTTTGTCCGCTGCAAAAATAGATGCGCGGATTTATCCCGGAAAAGACGCGGAAACCGAAGAAGTTTTGTATCTTTGCAACCGCAATGGGAAGAAAAGCGATAACATTGGACGAGCAGATTGCCCTCTTGCGCAGCAGGGGCATGACAATAGCTGACGAGGCGAAATCCAAAGAGGTTTTGCTTGATGTCGGTTATTACCGGCTTGGTTTCTACTGGTTTCCTTTTGAAAATAATTATCCGGCAAAACGCAACAGGACGCACGTATTTGCAGACGGCACAAATTTCGATGATGCGGTAAAACTCTACTATTTCGATTATAAATTGAGAAGCATACTTGCTTTTTACATCAACCGCATAGAAATAAACTTCCGCAATTACCTGACATATACGCTGTCCAACCATTATGTCGGCAATCCTCAATGGTTTGCTGACAACACTGTCGTAGATGACAAGTTCGTGTCGAGTTTCGACAAAACCGTATATACTCCGGGGTTTCGCCTTAACTTGGTTATAAAGGAGCACCACCGTTCACACAAGCAAGACAAATATGCCCCGGCTTGGAAAACGATAGAGTACATGACTTTCGGGGGCGTTATAAACCTGTATAAGGCAATAAAGGAAGTACGTTTGAAAATCGACATAGCGAACCACTATGGGATACGCTATGTAGCAGTACTCGAAAACTATCTTGAAGTGGTGCGTGAGATACGGAATTATTGTGCGCACGGCAATGTACTTTATGATTTCGTGCCGTTCCGATATATCAGACGAGGTCCCGCCCCGATTGTCGGAGCAAATAATTTCCGCAATCTGAATGGTGCGATAACAGTTGTTATGTATATGTTGAAACAGGGTTCTGTCAACAGATACAATGAAATGGTGTCTGAGATTAAGGCACTTATCCGGCATTACTCGACATCGCCAAAGGTCGCTGCTATAATATCCAACATAAGCGGATTGAACGAAACAAATGTTAAATAATCAAACTTTCACAGCGAGGCTGTTGTCATATCAGGGAAAATGAGTACCTTTGCAACGTCATAAGTGCAGCTATCGGTTTTAGCCCCGGTACCAGCACTCTAAAAGGGAAAAGAAGCCGTGCATTTTTCTGCGCGGCTTCGCCTTTTATATCCCTGTGCCGCAATGAAAGAGGGACGGCTTTCGCCGACCCTCGGAGAGGCGAGGCTTGCAAGCCTCAGCAGTTGCGGAAGACGTAGCCGCCGTCGAAGTAGTAGTCGCACATGAACAAGTCGCGTGCGAAGGCGGCGTAGTCGAAGTAGCAGGCAAGGTTGCCCATGATGCGGTCGAGGTCGTAGCAGTCATCGACGAGCTGCCGGGCGTAGTCCTCCTCGTCATCCCATTTGCCGCAGTAGCAGTCATCGAAATTGGAGAAGTCCTCGTCGCCGCACCAGTCGAGGTAGGCATCCAAGGCTTCCTTGTCGTGGCTTTCCTGAAGCCGGACGTATTCGGCAATCCTGTCGAATGTCTCCTCGTCCATGCAGCTCTCGCTGTACCATTGTTCGGGGAAGCACTCGTAGTCCTGAAACATCAGCTCCGGGTCGTCCTCGTCGGCATGGTATGCCTTGCAGAAGCCGATGAAGTCGTCGTAGGAGTCGAAGGTGGACAGATCCACCCACAGGCCGCAGAGGTCGCCGTTGTTGTACTTGGCGTATGTGCCGCAGTAGACAGCCGGATGTCCGTCGCGGTAGTCGGCTTCGTGGAGTGCGATTGCCTCGCGCAGCGATTCGGGCGTGAAGCCGAGTTCGGCGAGGCGGTCGATGACCTGTTTGCGGAGAGGGAGGTTGGCTTTTAGAATCTCTTTCATTTCTGTGAATTTTAGAGGGTTTGACGTATGCCCCGAGGGGCTTGTTGAATTTTTACGCCGCGAACCCAGGGAGAAGCAGTAAGTACGGGACAAGGATGATTGCCGTCCTGCAACGGAGCGAAGGGCGGAGGAACGCGGAGCGCACACCTGTCCTTGTCGCGGAAGTCTGCGCCCTACCTTTGCGGCAGGAAAAATCAATGAAGCGCACGAGGAGAGGCAGCAGGAAGCCCTCTGAAACCCATAGGGATGAAAGGGATAAAACGCCAACCCTGAACGTCAAAAAGGAGACAGCCGAGGCATCGGGTACAGTATGCCCGGACACGCGAAAGCACGGCAGACACGAAGCCCGTCTACGACGATGCACCCACTGCGGCATACGCGACAGCGACGGCGGCAACGCCTGTGTGGTGTCCGCCGACAACGGCACTGCACACGACAAACTTCTGCAAGCAGCCTGACGGCAACGACAAACGGTATGTAAAAGGGCTGCGAGTGGTTTCCTATAAGCTTGGGAAAGGCGTGCTGCTTAGGGACGAGGATGACACATACGGATGCAAAAAGGCAAATCCACCACAAGGATGACCCTGCCTTGGAAATGATGCGGCTTGAGCGAGGACTGCCGCTGAGTATGCGCCGCTCCGCAAAGGAATGACGGAGGTTCAGAACACGCAGGGCAAAAGCACCCGTCGCCCAACAGCTTTGACTTCGATTTCCCAAGCCGCCGGACTGCCGCCCGGAGTACCCGTCTTGCGCGTGAGCGACACCATAGGATAAGGCGGTTCTGCCGCGCCGATGAGGAAAGAGCCTCCGTTCACGGCGGTGATCACGAAGCCCAATTGAATGTCCGTGTCGAGAAGCGATGTCGTGCGGAACTTCAAGGTTGCGGTCTCTATCGATTCTCCGTGCGAAGGCTCGCTTGCGCACTCGCAGGAAGCGTTGTCAAACGGCACGGCGGTTATGGAAGTGTGCGCCGCCACGACTAACCCAGCCGCCGACATCTCACGGAGGTTAGGCTGCAGTTTCGCGCAGTCCACGACACCGATGAACACGATGCCGGGGAGGTGTTGCGTCATTTGTGGTTTCTGTCTGTACATTTTTTATTGTCTGTTATCGTGTTACAAGTTATGTTGCAAAGGTTGCTGATGCTGCACAGGGTACAAAACGGCGTTCAACTCGTAGAGTTTTCTCCGGGTTTTCTTCGTGAACGCTGCACGTAGATCCGTTTTCTTACTCGGTCGAGGCGTTTCTTGACCGAGTTGTAGTTGGTGTCGCTGTACTCTATGCCGTGCAGAGCCATGTACGCTTCGAGCATATAGTCGATGCGAGTCCCCTTGATGTAGGTCTTCACATAGAAGTCATGCAGTTCGAGGTCGAACAAGTCGCGGAGCGTCTCCACGAGGGCGTTTATGCCCTTTGGCGAAACATAGTTGAACTGCCGCGGGTCTTTGGCAGGGAACGACGGTATGGCGACAGCCACGCAGCCTTGCGGCGCAGGTCGCGGTATATACCCCGGAGGCGTTACGTCGAGCAGGGCTTTGAGCCGCTTGGCCTCAACCGAGCCGCGCACGAGCCTCACGGTGTATTGCGAGCCGCCGTGCCGGTGTCTGAACCACTGGGCGAGGAACGGCTCGAGAGGCAGATAGATGAGATAATCATTCATTGTGGTATGGATTTGAAGTTTCTTTGCGAATAAGCGTTTTTGGGGCAGAACCGCAGTAACCGCGCCACCATGGAGATGGCTTTTGGCAACCCGCACAAAAACAGCCGCTTATGATATCCTTCTTTATTTCAAGAAAGAGAATATTGTATAAATGTGGGCACCGGCGGTTGCTTTTCGCCGTGGTGGTGGCAGACGGTGGCTGTATGGTTGTCATTGGCTGTAGTAGTTAAGTTGCTGGTTTACATCGCGGTGGCTGTGGTGGCTGTGGTTACACCCCGTTTTCAATATAATCGGCGAAAAAATCAAAAGGGAAGTTCGGGCTGTCCGCTGTGGGAAGCATCACCCGGCAGTCCTGCGTCATCCGCACGGCGGCTTTCCTCTATCTCCTCATCCGTCATTGCCGAGGTGTCGGCTGTGAGATAGAGGTGGTACAGCCGCTGCACCATGCCGTAGTCGAAAGCCAGCGCGGTATCGACATCGTACAGCTGCCGCCCCGTGCCGCCCGTCTCCGTGGCTTCCCTTACCGGCTGTCCGAACATGTTCATCTTCCAGAACTTCCGCTTGACGATGCCGAGGCACGGCGCGGAACGTTCGAGGTACTTGCGCATGTCGTCCTCCGACAGCACAAGCTGCTTGGTCGTGCGGGCCTTGTCCGTCTGGTAATGCTGAATCACGCGGCGGTCGCGGATTATAAGCACGTCCAGCGGCTCGGAGAACTCGCGGACTGTCGCCGTGCCGTGCAGCTTGAGGCTCGACACCTGCCTGTTGATGCGGTAGTCCCCCTCCTGGTGCAGCTTCCCCTCCTGGTACAACACGGAGACGAAGTTCCAGAACGAGGCGACCTCGTCAGAGCGTTTGTTGATGGAATGCTGCTCTATGAGCATATCCGTGCAGATGACTAACAGTTCATCGTATGAGAACGGCACCGGCAGCAGCCTTTCAAGCGTGCGGAAAGCTGCCAGCACCACTACCCAGTTCATGTACATGCGGTCGGAGACCTGCGTCTCGCCGCGCCTCGCCAACAGGTTGCCGACCTCGGTGCGTGTCAGCTCGCAGTAATGCGGAAAGTCCTGTGTGAACCTCTCGCGGTGCGCCACAACCTGCATGGCGAGGTGGCCCACCCCTCGCTTGTTGTATTCCATAAGCTCGGCGAAACGGCGGCGTTCCTCTACCGTGTAAGAGGTCTTGTTGACCGTCACGTGGAGTATGCGTGTGAACAGCGCGGGGTCTATTGTCGGCATCTCCTGCCCGGACAGCACCACGCCGCATACCACGTTGACACGCTCCACGTCCCCGTCAACCATCTTGCCGCGACCTACGCCGTCCCACATTGACTTCAGCAGTTCCACCTTGCGCCACTCGATGGAGTTCTTGTACTCGTCGAAATGCACGAGGCAGTTGGCGGCCTGGCTCAACGCCCTGTTTATCGCAGGATAGGTCTCCCCCTCGTAGTTGATAGGCTTGTAGGAGTTTGTGAAGAACCCTTTCATGGCTTTGCCGAGCTGCGACTTCCCCGACTGCGGCTTGCCGAAGATGTTGAATATCGGAAAGAACTCGAACATGTCGAAGATGAAGTCCCTGAAGAGTGTCGCGAACACGAATGCGACGGCGACCTTGCCGTTGTCGCCGAAGACATTGACAAACAGCCTCAGGTATTCTTCCATATCCACGTCGGCTTTGGCGGCGTAGACGAAAGAGCGTTCAAAGCCGTACTTGAGCTTGTTCCTGCGGAACATCGAAGAGAACGCCGGAAGGTAGAACAGCCCGATGCCCGGGAGCTTCACCATCCCCATATCATCCGCCTTGACGAAGCGGTCGGCGAACACGCCGTCGCCGTATGCGAAGAAGCCGTCCTCCTGCCACCCCAGCTCGCGGATGCGGCGTGCGGTCTCGCTGCCGCTGTAGATGTACGGCTGCACCATGGCGAGGTCGTCGATCTTGCCGAGCCACACGTAGTTCCCCGCGATGCCGACTTTCGTGCGGAACTTCTGAAGGTTGTTCAGCTCGTCAGGCTCGAGGGAGACAACTGCGCTTTTGCCGAGGTTGTTGACCGCCTTGTAAAGGCGTGTGTTGGTGCCCTCGTCTGGTATGTCGTACAGCGGCAGCAAAATGAAGTTCGAGAACTTGCGCACATCACCCTTGTTGGAGTAGGTGCAGTAGCAGTTGCCGGCTATGAAGAAGCCGTACTTGGAATACAGGTCGCGCTCTCCGATGCCGTGTTCTTCTCCTCCGCTCTCGTTGCGCCGTGCAAGGACTGCCGAGTTGTAGGCGAGTTTCCAAGCGGATTTCTCCTTGTACTTCTTCGTCAGCCTGTCAAGGTACATCGATGCCAGCGTGGGGTCTTCCACTGCGGCGAGCATCGTGCATACATCCTTTATAACCTCGGTGCGTCCGAGCTGTGTTGTCGGCGACAGGAACGCTTTCTCGGCGTACCACAGCACGAAGTCTTGCTCTTTAAGACTGTCCAGCACTTGCATTGAGGTTATGTAACTGTCAGGGTCGTTCTTCTTCTCTCCGTTCTCGAGCGGTATCTCCCGGACGGCCACGCGGAAGCCCCTGTCAACGGCTGCCTTGCCGTTCTTCATCACTGCTGCTATGCCCGGGGCGTACACAGCCCCGTCCTTCGGGACTTCGCTGTCAGGAATGAAACAGAGGGTGTCGCAAATCCCCTTTACGGCATCGAACTGCGCATCCGTCCACTCTGTGCCGAGCGCGGCGACGGCGTTGTCGCAGCCTATGGACTGGAGCTGCAGCACGTCCGGCGCACCCTCAACGACATAAAGGAAGCGGCTTTTTGCCCCGGCTTTGCGTGCGACTTCGATGCCGAACACCGTGTCTCCTTTCTTGTAGACGCATGACGTGGCGGAGTTCAGGTACTTGCATTGCGGCTCTGCCTCAAGCGAGCGTGCCGTAAATGCAATCACGCGCCCGAAGCGGTCACGTATCGGTATGGTTACGCGGTTGCTGAACATGAAAGAATACAACTGTACGCTGTCTTTGGCATCCGCCCGTTCCCTGACCATTCCGATGTCGAGCAGTGTCTCCATGCAGATCTGCTCCTGCCTGACGAAAACGAAGAAGTCCTTGGAATAAGGGGCGTAGCCTATGCCGTTCTCCCGGCAGTACTCGAGTCCCCAGCGATCTGAAGCGTAGGCGCATGCCTTGCGTGCCGCAGCCGTCTGCGCAATGAGCGACCGCTCGAAGAAACGCTGTACTGCTTCGAGCACGACAAGTGCGTTCTCGCGCTGCACGGCGAGCTTGCGCTGCTCGTCCGTCATCGTTTTCGGGGCTTCCTCCACCGGGATGCCGTATATTCCGGCTATGTGCCTTATCGCTTCAGGGTACGACATGTTGCATGCCTCCATCAGGAAATGCACCGCGCCGCCGCCCTCTCCGCAGCTGAAGCACTTGCAGATGTTCCTGCGCGGATCAATGTGGAAGGAAGGCGTGCGTTCGTTATGGAACGGACAAAGCCCGACATAGCCGTTGCCGCATCGCTTCAGCTGCACGTGGTCTTTGACGACATCGTATATCCGCACGGTGTCGAGAACCGCGTCAATGGTCTTCTGCGCTATCATGGTCGGTTACGCCTTTACTTGATGCCTTCGGCGGTCTCGCCGCTGTGTCGAATGCATACTGCACCATCCCCTCGATTACGGGCGCGGTACTTCTGATGCACACCACCGTACCTGTCCCCGAGGCGTTTCTGAAACCTGCCATTTCGGGAGCGTAGTCCCTGTCGGTTTCACAGCAGATGATTAGCGTCACTTTACGGCTCGGCAGGGTCGCCGCTATGTTTTCTGCCAAGGCATAGATTTGGTCTTTCAGTGTCATTGCTGTCATCGCTTTATCGGTTTCCGTGATACATACCCGATAGCGTCGAGTTCGTGCTGTTTGCGTGTTTTAACGGGGTTGTGCCTGACCCATTCCACAAGGTCGGAGCGGTCGAAGTAAATGTACTTGCCGCCGGGTTTGTAGTGCGGAATAGCCCCCGCGCCGGTGAGTTTGTACAGCTGGCTTTTGGAAAGCCCAAGGAAAAGGCTCGCTTCCTCGAGTGTCAGGACTTCTTTAGATGCGTAGGAGCCGCACGCGGAATCCAGGTTTTCGAGCCTTTTCTCGCAGTCTTGCAGACGAGCTTCTAATTTTTGAAGCTGTCTGCCGTTGTTTGTCGTCTCTGTTGTCATATTCTTTGAGGTTTGTCGTTATGGGTGCAAAGTTAGGCGTTGTGTCATGCGGGCATAAGACAGCCGCCCTGACATCAGCCTGATGTCAAGGCAAGTGTCAAGTTTTTTGCTGTCAGTTGGTTGCCGTATGGTCGTTTTCTGCCGTTTCCGCCACTTTGCGCACTCCTTTGCGGATAGCGGCGACTGCTGCCGACATGCCGGTCTTCGCTTCAGCCAATGCTGACGAGAGGGCGGAACGGCTGAGAGTCCTGTCAGATGCAGATGACGTTACCGAGCCGTTAGCCGCAAGGACTTTCTGCCAGTCGCGCTCTATGAGCCGTGCATCGGCGAGCGCGTCGAAGAACACCGCCAGACGGCGGTTGTTGGCGGATTTGAGCGGCTTTGCAAGGCGGCAGTCAAGCAGTGCCGACAGTTCTTCAGCCGTAATGCCTCCTTCGAACACTCCGGTCTTGTCGGCTATTTCAGCGAGTGGTACAGTCTGTTTCGGCGTGAGCCGTGATATGAAGCGAGGCTTGTTCTTTCCGTGCGCCTTTTTCGTGCAGCATCTGCCGGTGTTGAGGATGTCGAGCATCTTTGCAGCATCGGCATGTGAAAGCCCCGGCGAGGCGAGGTATTCCTCCGCCAGGTCGGGGCGTGTCTCGAGCAGGGCAGTTATGATACCGAGGGCTTTGTTGTGAGCGTTCTTTCCGGCAGCACACAGCGCGTCCGTGTAGCGGTGTCCGTTAAGAAAGTCCGCCGTGAAGCGGCTGTAAAGTTTTCCCTTGCCGGTTACTTCGTTGCGGTAGGTGGAGTGCGCCTCGTCAAGCATGCGCAGGAGCAGCGCGGACGCATCATCGCTGCATCTGCCGTGCAGCGGGCAGTCTTCATTGCACCCTCCCAAAAAGAGAGAGCGGTCTGTTCGTGTCAACCATGTTCTGTGTTGTTAATCGGTTTGTGTTATTCAGTCGAAAGCCGAGTCAAGCAGCGACACGGCTTCCTCTTTCTTGCTGTTTACTATTTTGGCGTATATCTGCGTCGTCTTCACTTCGGTATGGCCGAGGAGCTTGCTTGTTGTGTACAGATCCGCGCCCATGGTCAGTTCCATGGTGGCAAAGGTATGTCGGCTGACGTGGAACGTGACGTGCTTGGAAATCCCGGCATCCTTTGCCCAAACGTCGAGTACGGTCATGTTCTTTGACAATGGGGGAAACACGTGGTCTTCGTCCCCGGCGTTGCCGCGTTCCGGCATCCAGCGGAGAGCCTGCTTGTTGAGCGGCAGGAAGAGGGGGTGCTTGGTTTTGTGTTGCGTTATCTGTATGTGGACTTTCTCGCCGTCCGTGATGACGTTCTTCCATTGCAGCCCCTTTACGTCGCTGATGCGCAGACCGCAGAAACATGAGAAAAGGAACGCGCCCTTGATGTCGGGGCGGCGGCAAGGCGTTTCGATAAGCCTTTTGACCTCGTCTATGGTCAGGAACTCGCGGTGGTACGTAGTCCCTTTGAGGTGTGAGCGGTCAAGGCTGTACATGGGGTTTGACGTAAGAATGTCTTCCTCGACGGCTGCCCTGAACGCAGCTTTGAGGCAGCGCAGGTAGTTGTCAACAGTGCCTTTGGACATTTTCGTGTTTTTGTAGGTCGTGTAGTCGTTCATCAGGTACAGCATGAAGTCGTTGAGCCACTGCTTGTCTATATCTGCGAGGGTGGCATCCTTCCCAGGGGCGTAGCCGTCGAGCACGAATATCATTGTCCGCACCCAGCGCTTGGCGCCGGGCTTGCCTCGGCTCACCTGCCTGTCGCTGTATATTTTGAGCCAGTCCACGAGGCGCATCTTCGCCCTTGCGTCTTTCTTTATGCCCGATATGCCGTTGGTAATCTGTATGATGCGCTGCGCCTTGATCGCGTATGCCGCTTCCATGGTCTGCTTGTTCTGCAAGCGTGCCGCCGCATCCTTTTCGGGTATGAGGTAGAGCTTGAGGTAGTCGTAGGTGCGCTTGCCGTTGACGTTTATGGCAAGGTAGACGGAACGGCTTCCGTTGGCAAGCTGCTTGAAGCGGATTCTCACCGGCTCTTTGGACTTGCTGTTGCGCTTCAGCTCGGCGGTTACGGCGGCGATTTCGGTCTCAGCCTTGCGGCGTGCCTTGAATTCCTTGTAATGGTCGGTGTCGCCGAACACGTCCTTCGGTTCTCGTGCGCTTGGTCGCGGCATGTAAGTGCCGTTGCGAAGCTCTTCCTCGCGCTCTCGCTTCACCGCCTTGGCTTTCGCCTTGGCACGTTTCGCCTCGGCTTCGGTGGCATCGGCAGGGACATAGAGGTACAGCGGCTCGCAGCACCGGTTCTCTCCGTCTTCCCCATAGCGGATATAGAGGTAGTACGACTTGTCGCCGTTGCGGAGTGTGCGCCATGTGAGTATTACTCTGGATTTCCATTTCGATTTCTTATTGGCAGCGGCTTCATCCATGCTTTCGGCAGATTTCTCTTGCGTATGCGCGATTTCAGCCATGCGCTGCTCCCTGACAGCGTTGGCACGCGCCATTGCCTCGGCGTTGGCGGCATCCTCGCCGGGAACGGTATACAGCTTGAGGAACTCGTACTTCCTCTCGCCACGGAAATAGATGTCGAGGTACAGCGACTGGCGGCCGTCCTTGAGGCCTTTCTCACGGATTGTCACAGGCTCACGCGAGGTGCGCTTGGCGCGGACACGGGCTTTCGCGGTCTGATCTTCGGTAACGTCGTCACGTTCTTGGACACTTGCCGGTGCGGCGGCTTCCTCAATTCCGAGCTGCGACAGCTTTTCGCGGCGCATCTCTTCAGCCATGCGCATCGCCTCGGCGTTGGCGAGCTGCGTTTCCCTGTCAGTTTCGGGGTGGATGTAGAGTTTGAGGAATTCATACTTGCGCTTTCCGTTGAGGTAGGTGTCAAGGTAGATTGACTTGCATCCGTCAGCGAGCTGCTTGAAGCGGATTTTCACGGGCGATTTCTGCCTTTTGTCGGGAAGGGTTTCCATATCGGTTTCGACTTTGATTTCGGGTACAAAGATACGAAAAATATTCGGCTTGTTACTTATTCGAGAACCAAAAACGAACCAGTTAAAGCACCAAAATCGGATAACAACGCTTACAACAACAAACAAGTACCAAAACCAACCGTTCTATAATGTATTGGCAAATAGGGTTATTGCTTGCAGATATTGGCAGATGCTTGGAAATTAAAATTTCACGTGGGCTTCTGCGTTGCTCGTCTGAATGGATTGGGCAATGCCACATGCCCGGAT
>ERZ808252.327-NODE-327-length-47987-cov-54.994492_pt1 | contig 47987 bp, 37 predicted proteins | sample MGYA00521242_ERZ808252 | MGnify/ENA primary metagenome ERZ808252 (study PRJEB31516, sample SAMN03275581) | gut metagenome | biome: mammalia-associated habitat; material: feces | host: Papio cynocephalus | place: Kenya | collected 2012-08-07 ... | reverse complement strand
TTTCCTCGTTTTGTCATGGTCTCTTAAGCAATTTCTGTTCATGGAACGAAATGATTTATGATAATGTAGTGCGAAGTTAAGAAAAACCGATGATTATTGCTAACTTTGCATGAACATGCGTAAATCATTCATCTTGATGAAGAGACATTTTTTCTACGCCGTTGTCTCGGCGATTCTTTTCTCTGTCCTCCCGGCGGAGGCACAGATCCGTGGCTTCCGTCAGGAACAGTTGAAGGAATGGGAGTTCAGCAAGGACGGATCCTCTTGGCAAACGGTCACCGTGCCGCATTCCTACAATGCCGAGGATGGACGTTCGCCTTCCTATTACAGGGGCAAGGCCACTTATCGTTGCGATTTGAAAATCAATGACTTGAAAAAGCCTCATTTTCTCTTTTTCGAAGGAGCGGCCCAGGCTGCGGTCGTCAAGGTGAATGGAGAGCAGGTCGCGGCCCACAAGGGCGGTTACACTCCGTTCCAGGCCAACATCACCGAGGCTCTGAGGAAAGGGGCCAACAGGGTTGAGGTGATCTGCGACAACTCCCAGGATGTGGAGATGATTCCGGTCACTTCGGATTTCAACAAGAACGGAGGCCTGCACAATCCGGTGTGGCTTCTTGCCATGGACGAGATTTACATCTCTCCCGAGGAATATGGAATGTACCGTCTCCGTTGCGAGACCCCGGAGGTCTCAAAAAAGAAAGTGGTCACAAACGTGAGGGCCAAACTGGTGAACGCCGGCAACAGGGACGCCAGTGTCCTTGTGCGCGTGCAGCTTCTTGAGGCCAATGGAGTCCTTGGCTACCAGGCTGACCGAGAGGTGCCCGTCAGAGCTTTCTCGGAGTATGATTTTGATCACGAGTTTATTCTCTCCGGAATTCACCTGTGGGACGGAATGAAGGATCCTTACCTCTATACCGTAAGGGTGGAGCTGTTCAAGGGGAAGAGGATGATGGACATCGCCGAGACGAAGATCGGCTACCGGTCGATGGCGATGGATCCCCGGAGAGGTTTCATCCTGAACGGACATCCTTACAGCCTGCGTGGTGTGGCCATGCATCAGGACACTGACGGGAAAGCATCCGCATTGAGTCAGTCCGACTATCGGCGCGACTACCGGATGATCAAGGAGCTGGGCGCGAATTTCCTTCGCCTGGCCCACTATCCGCACAATGATTTCGCCTTCCAGCTGTGCGACTCCCTTGGCATCATTGTCCAGACCGAGATCCCTTGGGTCAATGTCTGCGGCTCGGATGCCTCCCAGGGCTATTTCAACAACATCCACCACCAGATGAAAGAGATGGTGAACAATCTTTACAACCACCCTTCCATAGCGTTCTGGGGAATGTGGAATGAACTTGACGCCTGGGGCAACAACGATGACCTTCAAGGTCCTTTAGACGCTGCCCTTGTGGCAAGGGAGACCGGGAAGCTCTACGACTACGCCAAGAAACTGGATCCGGACAGGTTCGTAGGCTTCACGGATTGTTCTCGGCTTGCCCGTGACGGCTATCCCGACCTTAAGGGTGACTTCTGTTCACAGAACGTCTACTATGGCTGGTACTTGACACCTAATGATTTCAGCGGACTGTCCTCTTCAATGGGCAAACTCCATGAAATGAAACCGGACATGCCTTTCAATGTCTCTGAATATGGCGTCGGCATCAACCCTTACTGCCATGTCCTGAGCGAGGCTGCCGCTGTCCGCAATCCTGACGACGACTCAAGGCACAGTGAGGAATATGGCAACCGCTTCCATGAATCTTACGCGCGTCAGATCAAGGCGATGCCTTGGCTGAACTTCACGTCTGTCTGGGTAATGTTTGATTTCCCTGTAGCCGCCCGCCAGGAAGGTTTCATGGATTCAGACGACGGGGTGCGGTTCGTCCGGAACGATGATCGTAAGTACATGAACGACAAGGGACTGGTGACACGCGACCGCCAGACGAGAAAGGACGTGTTCTACCTCTACAAATCCCTTTGGAACAAAAGCGAGACGACTGTCCACATCACCTCCAGGCGTTTGAGATACTTCCCTGACGGAGAGGAGCTCAGGATAAAGGTCTACAGCAACGCAAAGTACCTCTCCCTCTATCAGAATGATCGTCTTGTCTCCAGACTGACATCGTCGGGTGAGTCCAGTGGAGTTGTCTGGACTTTCCCCGCTGTACGCATCAAGACGGATGAGGACACCTTCAAAGTTGTTTCCAACAACGGTGTCACCGATGTCGTCACTCTGAAAAAAGCCAGATAGTTACATTATATAAAAGATAATCCTGTGTTGAGGCGTCGGTTGAAACTCTTTTTAGTGTGTGCGGTCTTTTTGTCCGTGGTGTCCTGTGACAAAGACAATTTTGTCTACCATAGGGAGAGCGATTCGGGGGTTCTGTCTTTCGAAGGCTTCTCTCTTATGGTTTCCGAAGATGTGAACAAGAAGACAAGAGCCTCCTCCGCGGCAGGAGACTATGTCTTGTTCCTTTATGACAACACAGGGGCTCTTGTCTGGCAGAAGTCCTATCAGGATGCCTTGAGCGCGGGAGACGTCACTCTTCCAGCCGGCGTCTATACTCTCGAAGCCAGATCCACGGCCGCTGATGTGCCCCTGGCGGCGTTCGGGCTCCCTGTCTATGGAGCCTCGAAGGATTTCACGATAAAGGCCGGAGCGACGACATCCTTGGGATCGATCACCTGCGGGCTTCTTCAGGCTGTTGTGACTGTCGGCTACAACGAGGAGTTCCTGCGTTCGGTTACAGGGGACGGGGTGGTCTCCGTGGAACTTGCCGCGGGCTGCCCGTTGGAGTACAGGCTTGGCCGTTCTGACGGTGATCCAACCTTTGAGCAAAGGGAGGGGTATTTCAGCGTCAACGGTGACGACGCTACGATCGTGTTGACATTCAATGGATCTGTGGACGGATCGTCACTAAGAATGAGGGCCGTGATCACAGGTGTGAAGGCACGTGACCGGCATGTGGCCACCATAATGAAGACGATTGGCGCTTCCGGTGCCGCCTCGTTTTGTGTGGAGATTGACGGATCTGTGTTTAACGCTATGAAATTTATCCACGAATAATGGCAAGACATAAAATAGCAACAGTCTCGGCCCTGCTTTTGCTCTTGAGCCTGTTCCGGGCGGAGGGACAAAAGCTTGACAGGGGCATTGATCTTTCATCGCAGCCTTGCTTCATCAAGAAAGGAACCTGGATGATCGGCGGTGGCGTCAGTTACATGCTGCACGACAACGACAATTCCCGCCTGCTGGTTGTCAACGGCATAAAATCCACAGGCTACACACTTTCTGTGAGCCCTGCTTTCTGTTATATGGTAAAGGACAACCTTGGGGTCGGAGTGCGGATGGGCTACAAGAGAAACATGCTCCAGTTGGATTCCGCGAAGATTAAGTTCGAGGACGTAGACCTGTCTGTCTCGGATTATCATAAGATCAGCCATGCCTTTGAGGTCCAAGGGATAGGCCGTTACTACATTCCTGTGGGGTCTCTTAAGCGGATCGGTCTTTTCAATGAGCTTCAGCTGTCATATTCCTATGGCCAGGGAAAGATCCTTGATGGCCACGGCAACAAGATAAACGCCACCTATGAGACATCAAACGCTCTTGGTATCAATGTCTGTCCGGGCTTCATGGCTTTCGTGTCGGACAAGCTTGCCATTGATGTGAGTGTGAACATGCTTGGACTTCATTTTGACTGGACAGACCAGTCGCACAACCGTGTGGAGTCCGGGGAGAGAAGCGTGTCCTTGATTAACTTTAAGGTGAACCTATTGGCGATAGGCTTCAGCCTTTACTATTATTTGTAGCCTTGTGAAAAGAATATCTGTAATATTATTCCTGGTCCTTGGCACGTTGGGGCTTGACGCCGCGAGCCGGGACAGTGTCTCTGTCGTTGAGAGAAGGGGCCCTGACAGGACATTCATGCCGAAGGGGGATTTCTCCGCCGGAGTCCAGTTCTTTTATGTTGACCTGTTCAGCAGTGACAGTGAGTATTTTATGCTGCTTCAACATCTTGACGCGACAGGGACTATGATGACCTTGGCGCCATATCTTGACTACACCTACAAAGACAACAGGTCGGTAGGGTTGAGGGCGAAATATTCATCCGCAAAAGGTGGAATATCCAAGGCTGATTTCTCCGCGCTCAGCGATGACCTTTCGTTTTCCATGAGCGATGTGAACGCGGACTCCCGCACGATCCAGGCGGAGGTCTTCCACAGAGCCTACGCTCCGCTGGACAAACGCTGCCGTTTCGGGGTGTTCACGGATGTGTCCCTGGGATATTCCTACACAAGAACGTCCTTCTCCTACAATGAGGAGAGCCTTGATTCCTACGCGGCGGCCAACCGTGTCAAGATCGCGGTTCATCCAGGACTGATGGTCTTTGTGACAAACAGCATCAGCACTCATGTGTCGATAGGCATAGGAGGAGCGACCTACAATCACATCGACTACTTCAAGAACGGCAAGGTTGTGGGGACAAGGGACTTCTCCAAGGTCCGTTTCATGCTGGACATTCTTGACATCTCATTCGGACTCAGTTTCCACATTTAAGTTATGAGAAGATTTATTTTGTTTGTTTCATCGGCGGCGCTCCTTCCTCTTTCCTCGTGCATCCGGAATGACATTCCTTACCCCGAGGTGGAAGCGTCCATCACCAGGCTCGTTGTCGACGGCTCGCAGTCCGTGAGCATTGACAGTGAGGCCAGGGAGGTTCTTGTCGTGTTCGCCGAGGAGGCGGATCTTCGCAGCGTGGACATCAAGGAGGTGGAGTTCAATGATCCTTCCGTGGAGGCCTCGGAGCCGCTCACGGGAGCCAAGGATCTGTCATCACCGTTAAGTGTCACCCTTGAAGCCTACGGCAACGACTGCCTCTGGACAATAAGGGCCGTGCAGAAGATCGAACGTTATTTCACGATTTCAGGCCAGGTCGGCGGGACGGTCATTGATGTGGCCAACAGGAGAGTCGTCTGCCGCGTGCCGTCATCGATGGACGTCACAAAGCTTGAAGTCTCCTCATTCAAGCTGGGCCCAAAAGGCTTGACAAGCTATTCTCCGGATCCTTCCACACTGGAAAATTTCGAAGAGCCCGTTGTCCTGAAGGCCACATGCCGAGGTGTGGCCCAGGAATGGACCGTGTATGTGGTGACCGTGGATTCGGGTGTCACGATGTACAGCCCTGATGTCTGGACCAGGGTCGCTTGGCTGAAGGCCAGCGGTGTGGAGGGGGCCTCGAACGGGTTCCGTTTAAGAAAGGCAGGAGACGCCCGGTGGTCGGAGGTCGGTAATGTCTCGTCTGATGGCGGCTCCTTCAGCGCCGCCGCGGATGGGCTTGAGCCTTTGACTGAGTATGAGTGCTGTGCCTACAGCGGAGACAATCTCTCCGAGGTGGTGTCCTTTACTACCGAGGGCGAGCTTCAGCTGCCGAACTCCGGGTTCGAGACGTTCAGCAACGCGGAGTCCTCCAAATATTTTTCTTTTTACGATCCGGACTCTTCCGATCCGGCATTGAGGACAAAGTGGTGGGGTTGCGGAAACAAGGGCTCGACGACCGTGGGCTCAAGTTACGCGATCACCAAGCCGGACGGCACGGATAAGGTGGAAGGGGAATATTCATTGAAGATGGAGTCGCAGTACGTGATTTTGAAATTCGCGGCCGGCAACGTCTTTTCCGGTGAATATGTCAAAAATGTGGGAATATCGGGAGGCCGGATCAGAATGGGGCGTCCTTTCTCCTTGCGTCCCCGGAAACTGACTGTCTGGGTCAAGTACAAATGCGGCAAGATCCAGGAAAAGACGCTGGGCGGTTATCCTGACGGAGACGAGGTGAAAGTCGGAGACAACGACAGGGGAACCGTGTGGGTGGCTCTGGGAGACTGGGATTTCGAGAAATATGGAGGTACCTCCGACTGCCCTGTCGAGGTCAACACCACGAAGAAGGAGACATTCTTTGATTCCAAGGGGCCGGATGTCATAGCATACGGCAATTTTGTCATAGATCATGACATGGAATGGGCGAAAATCGAGATTCCTCTTGAATATGTGTCCGTTTCCCGCCGTCCTACCCACATCATAGTCTCATGCGCCGCAAGTATGCTGGGAGACTACTTTACCGGAAGCCCGGACTCCATCCTCTGGGTGGATGATCTCAGGCTTGAGTACTGACGGAAAACCCGATCGTAAAGAAAAAAAGGAGGCCGTTTGGTCTCCTTTTCTATTGTGGTCCCAGTAGGGCATGATCCTACGACCCCCTGATTATGAGTCAGATGCTCTAACCAACTGAGCTATGGGACCGTCGTCCTCCGCGCGAAAGCACGGGAATAACAACAGGTCAAAGTTACCAAACTTTTTGGAAACAACAAAACTCTTTGCCGCCCTCCCGGTAAAATATTTTGCGGTCACAGCGGTTCGACTGCTCCCCCTTCACCGGAAAGCCTACGGCGTGGGGCGTTACTTGACGCCGTTTTCCTCCATCCAGGCCAAGAGAGGGGAGCAGTCGAACCCGACTACTCCTTTCATGAACATATTCACATGAAATTCAATTTCTTGGCTAAGCCGATGTACGTTTTTGAGAGTCTCCAGCACGCAGTACTCCGCCGCGATGCCGCAGACGGTCACCGCATCTCCTTGACGGAACAAATCCGGTATGCCGCCTTCCGCCCGGCTTTCGGTCGGTGTGCAGGCGGAGATCCCCGCGAACGCGCCGTATTCCTCCACGTCTTTGTCGCGTCCTTTAAGGATGAAGCGGGTTTTCTCCTCATCCAGCCCGTCCAGCAGTCCGTCGGCAAGGCTGGCGCCTGCCGTGTAATTGACGCAATGCTCCGGCCATTGCCCACCGTTCGCCTTGAACGAGCAATGGTTCTTCGGGTGCCAGTCCAGCGTGAAATACACCATGTCGAACCGCCCCTTTACCATGTTGATCTCAGGGATTATCCTCTCCGCTTGGGGAACGGCAAGGGATCCGTCGATGAAGTCCCTCTGCGCGTCCACAACCAGCAAAATCTTTCTTCCTTCCATTTTTCGCTAAGGCTTTGTGGTGATTCTTAATGAAAAACGGACAAACCGTCATCCCTGATGATTTGTCCGCTTTGGCTCCTCAAGTAGGACTTGAACCTACGACCCCCTGATTAACAGTCAGGTGCTCTAACCAACTGAGCTATTGAGGAATTTTTCCAACCATTAGGCTGGTTGTTCCTTTCGGGAGTGCAAAGGTACAACAAAAAATGGTTAATGCAAATTTTTTGTGGTTTTTTTTGTGTACCTTTGTGAGGATTTCTCGGAGAAGGAAAATGGACATAGATTTGTTTTCGGAGATGGTCAAGAGCTTGATTCTTGACAATGATGAAGTTGCGCTACCAGGCTTGGGGACTTTTGTCTCCGAGGTGATGCCTTCTACCTTTTCTGACAAAGGGTACACCATCAATCCTCCTTACCGAAAACTCTATTTCCGGCAGCGTGGGACGGGGAACGCGACGATGCTCGCTGAGTTTTACGCCGAGACAAACGCCATGGATCTTGAGACTTCCGGGAGGATTCTGGATGAGTTCATCTCCGGGTTGAGGGCAACCCTTCAGTCCAAGAAAGTTGTAGTGTTCCCGGGACTTGGACGCTTGAGGGCGACCAAGGAGAACACTTTCTTCTTCATCGCGGACGAGGATCTGGACATTTATCCTTACGGGGTGGGTTTGGAGCCGGTGTCCCTTAAGACACATGAGGAGACCGTGGATGAGGTGGCCCGCAGCGCGGCCGCGATCAAGGAAATGAAAGTGGGAAAGGTTGAGCTTGTCACCGGCCCCGCCGGAACCGGAAAAGGAAGCGGAGAGGCGGAGGTGGCAAGCGGCGAGGGAGCATCGGAGAAGCCGGCCGGCCATGCACTGAGGCTGAAAGGCAGAGGCATGCGGAGTGTCCGCAGGACAGTCAGGATCCCGTTGATCGCTTTGGCATGCGTGGCGGGTGCTGCGGCGCTATTGCTGGGAGCCTTCGTGCTTCTTTCCGACCTTGCGCCGGATTTTGTCGATTCGATTCTTTACACACCTGAAGAGCTGAGAATCATTAATTATTAGGACAATGGAAAAAGTTAACGTTTCGGAAAACAGATTCAGTACGGACATGACGATCCCGTGCTACGACACGGACGCGTCTTTCCGCCTTAAGCCGGCTGCGTTCATGGATCATGCCCAGGAAATGGCGTATCTTGCGGCCCAAGCACTGCATTTTGGCTACGATGACCTTCAGAAACACCACACGGCCTGGGTCCTCTCCAGAATGCGGATTGATTTTCCGGATCCTCCGAAGTGGACTGACGAGACGACTTTGTACACATGGCACAAAGGCCTTGACGGTTTGTTCTTTCTTCGAGACTTCGAGCTCCGCAGGCGTGGAGACACCGACCTGGCGGACAAATCAAAGGCTCTTGTGCTCTGCACCTCCTCGTGGATCGTGATGGATGTCCAGACCAGAAGGCTGGTCCGCAGCGAGGAGGTTCTTGATATGGTGCCGACGGCTACCCAGTGCCCGGACAGCGCCATACAGTTCCCTTGCGGAAAGATCACGATGCCTAAGAATATCCCAGTGGAGGAGGTTGGCTGTCACAAGGTGGCATATTCAGACATCGATGTGAACGGGCACACCAACAACGCTCGCTATGTTGTCTGGGCCATGGACAGCATAGACTACGCGGAAGTGTCCGGCGGTCCTGTGAAGAGCGTCAGCATCAATTTCATCAAGGAGACCAAGCCTGACGAGGTCGTGAGAATATTCCGATGCCGTGAGGAATTAGACGGACGCAGGACTTATTTCATAGAAGGTATGATTGAAGACAAACCGTGCTTCTGCGCACGGATAGATTTTTAAATGGCATGCGTGATTTGTTTTCAGGGGCTGGAATCGCCCATTCCATTCTGGTTTTCGCGGTTGTCATCGCGGTAGGGCTTTATTTTGGCAAATTCAAGATAAAAGGCATTTCCATCGGTTCCACATGGATTCTGTTCGTCGCGATCCTTTTGAGCCATTTCGGTCTCAGAGTGGACGCCACGGTGCTCAGTTTCATGAAAGATTTCGGATTGATCCTTTTTGTGTTCTCTATAGGACTTCAGGTCGGTCCAGGATTCTTCCACTCGTTCCGGAAGGGCGGCATGCAGTTGAACCTGCTGGCCGTTGCCCTTGTGCTTCTTGCCGTCGGAGTGACTGTGGTGATCCATTTCATTACGGGAGAGGATCTAAAGACGATGGTCGGCGTGATGTCCGGCGCCGTGACAAACACTCCTGGACTTGGAGCCGCCCAGCAGACGATGGCCGACTCGATGCGCGCTGAGAACTATCTTGCGTCTGACATCGCGTCATCGACTTCCGGACTGGCATCCGCGTATGCTGTCGCCTATCCTTTGGGAGTGCTGCTTGTGATCGGTCTGATAATGTTTTTCAAGGCCTTGTTCAAAGTGAACCTGGATGCGGAGAAGGAAGAGCTTGACAGCGCTGACAACAGTGAGGATGTGGCCAGGCGCATGCATTGCGAGGTCGAGAACCCGGCGGTTTTCGGGCTTACCATAAAGGACGCCACGAAGGATCTTGACAATTCGATTGTGGTCTCAAGGATTCTCAGGAATGGGCTCATGTCCATTCCTGGACCGGACACAATCCTTCAAAAAGGAGACAAACTGCTGATTGTCACGTCACAGAGAAACGTGGATTCCGTGAGGATCACTTTTGGTGAGGAGGTGCCTATGCATCTCCAGGACTGGGAACAGCTCGACGCAAAGATGGTCAACAGGAAGATCACCGTCACCAAATCCTCATTGACTGGAGTGACGCTGCGGACCTTGAACATAAGGGCCAACTACGGAGTAAGCGTAACCCGTGTCATAAGGTCCGGTGTCGGTCTCGTGGCGCGGCCTAACCTTATCCTTCAGATGGGCGATGTTCTGAGAGTCGTCGGACCGGAGCTTGGAATAGAGGAGGTGGCCAATCTGGTGGGCAACCAGACATCGACCCTAAACCGGCCGAACCTGATTCCGATTTTCTTCGGGATAGCGGTAGGTGTGATCTTCGGTTCCATTCCGATCGCGATCCCCGGGATTCCCCAGCCTATCAAGCTCGGTCTCGCAGGCGGACCGTTGATCATAGCGATCCTGCTCGGCTATTTCGGCCCTAAGTGGAAGATTACAACCTACACGACTCAAAGCGCGAACCTGATGGTGAGGGAAATGGGAATATCCTTCTTCATGGCCGCCGTCGGTCTCGGCGCCGGGCAGAATTTTGTAAGCTCGATTCTTGGCGGAGGTTATTGGTGGATTTTGTACGGCGCGCTGATCACATTCATTCCGGTCTGCGCCATCGGACTGATCGCAAGGTATGTCTGCAAACTGAATTTCTACCAGATCTGCGGTCTCATTTCAGGAGGCACCACAGACCCTGCGGTCCTGGCTTTCACCCAAGGAGCCTACGGAACAGATTATCCGTCTGTTAACTACGCCACAGTCTACCCTCTGTCAATGTTCATGAGGGTGCTTGTCGCCCAGCTGCTGATCCTTCTTGCCATTGCATGACATTATGTTCGGCCTGATCTATCCGGTTTCCCCGGCACCGCTTCTGCCGTTGCCTTCGGCTGACAACCCTGGTGAAGTGCTCCGTCCCGGAGGGGAGATGGTGCCTGTCGTAGAGGCCAACGGCCTTGTGATCGGCCAGGCCACAAGGCTTTCGGTGCACAATGGCTCCAAGCTGATGCATCCAGTGGTTCATCTGCACATAATCAACCGTGCCGGGATGTTGTACCTCCAGAAGCGCTCAATGAGCAAGGATCTTCTCCCCGGACGTTGGGACACGGCGGTCGGTGGCCATGTCGACTACGGCGAGGGCCTGGAGGAGGCGCTTTACAGGGAGGCGTCAGAGGAATTGGGGTTCAAGGATTTCAATCCGGTTTACTTGAAATCCTACGTTTGGGAGTCCGCCCGCGAGAAAGAGCTGGTGAACGTTTTCGCAGTGGTCGGAGATTTTGTTTTGCGGCCGGATCATGATGAGGTCACGGAAGGACGTTACTGGAGCATGCCGGAAATCGGATCGAGTCTCGGCATGGGGGTGTTCACACCGAATTTTGAACACGAGTTCAAGGACATAAAAGACACTTTACTTGCATTGCTCTAATGGACAATCACCAAATTGACAAATTCATCAGGGACCAGCTTTCGGTCTGGCCGCTTGCCGCCGGGAATTACCGTGATCTCAAGAGAGTCGAGACCAAGCGTTTTGCCGTGGGAGGTCTGGAAGTCATCGTCCAGTTCAATCCTTGCCGCAAGATCTCTTCGGAGGCGGCTCTTGACAAGAAGTCAATAAGTGAGCGGCCTTGTTTCCTTTGTCCCGGGAATCGCCCCGCCGAGCAGACCAACATGGAGTTCGAAGGGCGCAAAGGCCGGAAATACCGCATAACCCTGAATCCGTACCCGATTTTTCCATCGCATCTGGTCATCTCGAGTTTTGAGCACACGCCACAGTCCATCTGGCACCGCTATCAGGATCTCCTGGACTTCGTCAAGGCGCACGATGACTATCTTGGATTCTACAACGGTCCGGAAAGCGGAGCGTCCGCTCCTGACCACATGCATTTCCAGGCTTGTCCGCAAGGGATGATGCCTCTCCAGAACAGGGTGGACGGACTGTTTGACACAGACTGTGGCGGAGCGCTGCGATTCCTTACGAGCGTGAAGGAGGCAAGACTGTTCCATCTTAATGAATATGCCCGCGGTGTTTTCGCGCTCCGTGGAACGACAGCGAAATCCACCGCCAAACTGTTCTACCGGTTGTTGGACTGCGCTCCCGTCCCTGATGGATCCGGAGAACCGAGACTCAATCTCATCGCATGGTATCATGGCGGCGAGTACCGGTCGGTTGTGGTGTTCAGGGAAAAGCATCGGCCGCACAATTATTTTTCCACAGGCCCGGATCATCTTTCCATGAGCCCGGGATGCGCTGACATGGCCGGTGTCTATGTGGCTCCCGAAAGAGAGGATTTCGACAAGCTTGACTCCGCGCTGCTCTCACAGGTCGTGAATGAGGTGACGGTGGACGCGGAGACTGAAAAAGAGATCATCTGGAGGCTGACCAGAAGCCAGTGCAGGCTGGAGGTAGGGATAATGAGCGGACAGGAGATAATCTTTGAGATAATCTCTGATGGAGCCGGACTGCAGAAAGTGGAATATTCCGGAGGCCGTGTCTCCTATAACGGAGCGCTCTATGATGAATTGGTCTTTGAGGCGCAAACCGAGGCGACCATGTTCGCGGAGCCATCGTTCGTCCTTTATGGAGTTACCATAGGAGTCGATTTCCACTGGGAGAGGAAGGTGACCCAAAAGTTTGCCGGCACCCTGAAATTCATCGTGGATGGAGACAAGGTCACAGCGGTGAACGTTGTCGGGGTCGAGGATTATCTTCTAAGTGTGATCTCGTCCGAGATGAAGGCCTCCGCCGGCCTTGAGTTCCTCAAGGCGCACGCTGTCATTTCCCGCTCTTGGGTCATCACCCAGATGGCGCACCGTCGGGGGCGGGTCTCCGGGCATGCGGGGCAGGGCGTGACTCAGTCGGCGGCTTCGGCCAAAGCCCCGGCGGCAGAGGAAGAGTACATCAAATGGTTCGATCACGAGGACCACACCCTGTTCGATGTCTGCGCCGATGACCACTGTCAGCGTTACCAAGGCCTCACCATGGCGGCGGGAGAGACTGTACGAAAGGCAATAGACCAGACCTGGGGCCTCGTCCTTACCTCAGAGGGTCAGATCTGCGACACCCGCTTTTCAAAATGCTGTGGAGGCAGGATGGAGTTGTTCAGCACCTGCTGGGAGGACAGAGACTATCCTTACCTCCAGGCCCTTCCAGACACGCCTGGCTGCGTGGATGGGGGCGAAGTGTTCTGTGACACGAAGGACGAGAGCATCCTTTCGCAGGTTCTCAATGACTACGACTTGGAAACAAAAGACTTCTACAGGTGGACGGCTGAATATTCCAGATCGGAGGTCTCCGATCTTGTGCGGAGGCGTTCCGGAGTGGACTTCGGTGTCATCCGGGACCTTGTCCCGATCGAGAGGGGGCCTTCCGGCAGGCTGAAGAAGCTGAAGGTCGTGGGGGACAAGAGGACTATGATCATCGGCAAGGAACTGATAATCCGCCGTTGGCTGTCCGAGTCCCACCTGAAGAGTTCGGCCTTTGAGATAAGATGGAACGGCGACAGACTGATCCTCAACGGAGCCGGTTGGGGGCACGGAGTCGGGCTCTGCCAGATCGGTGCCGCCGTGATGGCCAGCAAAGGCTACACGTTCGATCAGATTCTGTCACATTACTATCCCGGCAGCGGACTGAAACGAAAATAAGACGGCAAACACAAACATAACAAACACATAATGAATAACTCTAATGTTACAAAACGAAATCCATGGCTGTGGATCCCTACCCTCTACTTCGTTGAGGGCATCCCATATTTTTTAGTCAACAATGTCTCGGTGCTGATGTTCGCAAAGTTGGGTGTTCCGAACGGACAGATGGCTTTGTTCACATCCCTGCTCTATCTCCCTTGGACGTTGAAGTTCCTGTGGAGCCCCTTTGTGGACATCATCAAGACAAAGAGATGGTGGATCATCACGATGCAGATCATAATGTCCGTAGCCTTTGTCGTACAGGCTCTCACGATGCCGCACCCGTCAGCGGAATCCATAGCTGCCGGTGCCACGCCGATGAGCCTTTTCACTTTCACCCTGATCCTTTTCGTCTTCGCCGCATTCGCCTCAGCCACGCACGACATAGCGGCTGACGGATTCTATATGTTGGCACAGAGCCAGAGCAGCCAGGCGGCTTTCGTCGGAGTACGCAGCACATTCTACAGACTCGCCAATGTCTTCGGTAACGGAGTCATCGTCGCGGTGGCCGGACTTCTCGAGACAAGGACAGGAAACGTTCCGCTTGCCTGGCAGCTGACCATCGGAGGGTCCGGCATGCTCCTTACCGCGTTGACCCTCTACCACACTTTCGCGATTCCGGAACCGGAGTCCGATGTCCCTAACATTCAAGACGATTCAGGCAACAAGGTCACTGAGATCTTTGAAGGGTTCGGGCGCACCGTGACGACATATTTCAAAAAGCCGGGTGTTTGGCTCGCGATCATATTCATGCTTTGCTACCGCCTCCCCGAGGCGTTCCTCATCAAGATGTGCACCCCGTTCCTTGTGGCTGCCAGAGAGGCAGGCGGACTTGGCATGCAGACTGCGGAGGTAGGCGTCGCCTATGGTACGCTCGGCGTGATATTCCTGCTCCTTGGAGGCATCTTCGGAGGCTTGCTCGCCTCCCGCACCGGCCTTAAGAAATCCATTTGGATCATGGCCGCGTTCATGACGCTGCCATGTCTGTCCTTCGTCTATCTGGCTATGGTACAGCCGACAAGCTTTGCGACAATCTGCACCTGCATCGCCATAGAGCAGTTCGGCTATGGATTCGGCTTCACAGCCTACATGCTCTACATGATGTACTTTTCCGAAGGCGAGTTCAAAACCTCCCACTATGCTTTCTGCACATGTTTTATGGCGCTAAGCATGATGATACCCGGGATGTTCGCGGGCTTCCTGCAGGAGTATCTTGGCTACCAAGGCTTCTTCTGGATGGTCATTGTCTGCTGCATTGCGACCGTTGTTGTAACCTTCCTTGCCGACCGGAAGATAGATCCAGAGTATGGCAAAAAATAAACATATGAAACATATGAACCCATTGAAAGGAATATTGACAGTTCTGATTTCCGCCGCGGCTTTGGCTTTGCCTGCCGTTGCGGTGGAAAGGCAGGCGGTGAGACCCGGCATCGAGGTGCTTGAGGGCCGTGGCTTTGAAGGCCTTGTCGGCAAGAATGTCGGCCTTGTCACCAACCCTAGCGGAGTGGACCACCTTCTTCGTTCCACGATTGACATCCTTCATGAGGCCCCCGGGGTCAACCTGAAGGCGTTGTTCGCTCCCGAGCACGGAGTCCGCGGCGATGCCTACGCGGGATCGCACGTTGAGGATTCCAAAGATCCAAAGACGGGAATACCTGTCTATTCGGTCTATGGCTCCAACCGCAAGCCGGGCAAGAAGATGCTGGAGGGTCTTGACGTCGTGGTCTATGACATTCAGGACATCGGGAGCCGTTCCTACACCTTCATCAGCACACTCGGGCTTGTGATGCGCGCCTGCGCGGAGGCCGGCATCGAGGTGATGGTTCTTGACAGGCCCAATCCACTGGGAGGCGATAAAGTGGAAGGCTGTCTCGTGGAGCCTGGATTCCATTCGTTCGTCAGTGAATTCAGCATCCCTTACATTTACGGTCTCACTGTCGGAGAGCTTGCGATAATGATCAACGAGGAAGGTCTGAACCGAGGAGAGAAAGGCGACGAGCCCCCTTTGAAATGCAAGCTTTCCGTCATTCCGATGGAAGGATGGCAAAGGAATATGCTTTATCGGGATACCGGACTCCCTTGGGTGCTTCCTTCCCCGAATATTCCTTATCCTCAGTCCGCTGTGAATTATCCTTCCTCCGGCATCGCGGGTGAGTTCCAAGGCTATCTGAACATCGGCATCGGGTACACGCTTCCGTTCGAGGTCTTCGCCGCCGAATGGATAGACGCCGATGCCTTGAAGGCACGTCTTGACAGTTACAACCTTCCCGGGGTGGCGTTCCGTACAATCCATTTCAAGCCATTCTCGGGAAGCCTCGAAGGAAAACTCATCCATGGCGTTCAGTTCCACTACACTGACTATAATGCCGCCTGCTGCACGATGACCCAGTTCTACGTGATGCAGGCTGTGAACGAACTCTATCCGGACAGGAATCCGTTCGCCCTGTCCAAAGGGCGGAACAGCATGTTCGACAAGGTATGTGGTACGGATTATGTAAGAACGGCTTTCGGAAAACGTCTTAAGGTAGAGGACATCGCTGACTACTGGTCAAAGGATGTCGAAGCCTTCAAGAAACTTTCCAAAAAGTATTGGATCTATAATTAACCACTTAACACCGGATCATCATGAAGAATATTCTGAATATCGCCCTTGCGTCAGCTGTTGTGCTGGCCATGCTCGCGGCTCCCGTTGATTCATACTCACAGGAAAGACGCTCCTCCGCCTCGAGGGGCAACACCACTTCCTCCCAGACTAGATCTTCGTCCAGAGGGTCATCGTCCAGAAGTTCTTCTTCCACACGGAGTTCCGGATCTTCTTCCACAAGAGGCTCGAATTCTTCTTCTACGAGGGGTTCGGGTTCGTCCATGTCCAGGAGTTATCAGGGCAACAACCGCAGGAGTGGTTCGAGCGTTTCGAGGAGTTCTCGGGACAACAGTCGCAGGAGTTCTTCCACGGACGTTTCACGCGGCTCTCAGGACAACAACCGTCGAAGTTCCTCCGCTAATGTTGGCCGTGGCTCGCAGCATGACAACATGAGAAACTCTGGTTCTTCTGTAAGAAGTTCATCATCAAGGTCCTCTTCACGGGTGAACGACAGCGGTACCTATCAGGACAACAATCATCGTCGTACTGGCTCGTCTGTCAGGGGATCATCATCGGCGAGAAGTTCCAACTCCAGAGTCGCGAGACAGATAAACGGTTCGTCTTCGGCCAGAAGCACTTCAACCCGCGGTCCGGCGGCAGGCACCGGAAGAGAGCGGTCCCAAAAGGTAGGCAACGCCACCAGAGACGGTCTGACATCCTTCGACCGCAACGCCCATGGCGGAAGAGATGTCATTAGGGAAAGCCGCAGTGACTTCATGAGGATCGGCGAGGACAGGAATGTCCACAGGATCCCGCCGCGAGAGCGTGACTTCATGCCGTACGACCGTCCGAAGCATTTCTGGGCGCACGACCACCATTGCTACGGCTACAGGGTCCATAGTCTCCCTCCGCGTTACAGGAGAATGACCTACTGGGGAGTTGAATATTGCATCTATGATGGAATATATTACCGTCCGTACGGGGACATATTCGTTGTCTGTCGCCCTCCGTCCGGAGTTTGCATCGACCGAGCCGTATCGGATCTGGTGTTCGCCTCGGTTCGTTTCGCCTACTATAACAACACCTACCGGATGTACCGCGCCATCGACTCCAACAACCGGATCATCGAGGAGCAGAACAGGATAATCGCTCAGAACAACGCCACAATCGCAGCTCAGAACAACGAGTTCGCATTGAACTCGACGAGGGCCAACAACGCCTATTCCCTTGCGGACAGGCTGGGGCTCGTCCAGAGTTACGCCTACGCCAACCAGCCGTACTTCTATCAGGACGGAGTCTTCTACATCGTCAACTCAAACGGTCAGTATGAGGTCATAGTCCCTCCGTCCGGCGCCTTGGTCGAGGATCTTCCTGACGACTACGACACGGTCACGATGGACGGGATGGACTTCTACAAGGTCGATGACACGGTCTATCGGCTGACCCTTGTGGAAGGTAAGCCTTACCTTGAGGTTCTCGGGCAGATGTACGGAAAACTGGCTGACCAGTACAACTATTATTCGAACAAGACTGCCTCCTACAACAGTCTTTACTAACAAGTTACTCATAATGGACAAACTCAAGCAACTATTTGAAAAATACACAGGTCAGAAAGTGAACGATGCGGAGGAGCTAAACTCCTCCGGAAGCAACAGGAGATATTTCCGTCTTAAAGGCGGAAATATCTCGATTATCGGGGTCATCGGAACGAACCGCGAGGAGAACAACGCGTTCATAAGCCTGAGCTCACATTTCCTCGGGAAGGGGATCAAAGTCCCTAAGGTCCTGGCTGTCAGTGAGGATGAAATGCGGTATGTGCAGGAGGATCTTGGCGACGATCAACTCTACAAGGTGGTTGCCCAAGGCCGGGAGAGTGGTGAATATAGCTCCTACGAGTGCCGCCTTCTGTGCCGCGCCATGGAGCAGCTTCCCAAGCTTCAGTTCAAGGGGGCCGAGGGCCTTGACTGGTCGGTCTGCTATCCTGAACCGGCATTCAATGAACGGATGGTGCTTTTCGACCTGAATTACTTCAAGTATTGCTTTCTGAAGGCCACGGGTCTGGATTTCAACGAAGTGAGACTCCAGGATGACTTCGAAAGACTTAAGGTGGATCTGATGCGGGACATGGGCGACACATTCATGTACAGGGACTTCCAGGCGCGGAATGTCATGATTAAGGATGGCGAGCCTTACTTCATTGACTTCCAGGGAGGTCGTAGGGGCCCGATTTATTACGATGTGGCCTCATTCATCTGGCAGGCCAGGTCACGCTACCCGGAGAATCTCCGTAAAGAAATGATTCAGACCTATTTAAGAGCCTTGAAGGGCTACACGGAAGTAGACGAGGATTATTTCAATGAAAGGCTGAGGCTGTTTGTCTTGTTCAGGACCTTGCAGGTTCTTGGAGCCTATGGTTTCAGAGGCTATTTCGAGAAGAAGCCTCATTTTCTTGCCAGTGTTCCTTACGCATTGGGCAACCTGCGTCGCCTTCTTCAAAAGCCTTTCGATGATTACCCTTACCTGAACGAGATCCTTTCGAAATTGACAACGATGTCACAGTTCAACAACATCGCCGAGGACAAGCGTTTGGAAGTCAGGGTTTTCAGCTTTGCCTATAAGAAAGGCATTCCGGTTGACACGACGGGCAATGGCGGCGGCTATGTTTTTGATTGCCGCGCGATCAACAATCCGGGCAAGTACGAGCATTACAGGCAGTTCACAGGCTTTGACAAGGAAGTCGTCAAGTTCCTTGAGGATGACGGTGGGGTGACAAGTTTTCTGAACAACGTGTACAGTCTCGTGGACAATCATGTGAAGTGCTTTATAGAGAGGAAATTCACTCATTTGCAGGTCTGCTTCGGATGTACTGGAGGGCAGCACAGGTCGGTTTACTGCGCGGAGCGTCTGGCCCAGCACCTCGCTGACAGGTTTGACATCAAGATCACGGTCTCGCACAGGGAACTTGACATCGAAAAGATCTTGTAGATGAAAGCGATGATCTTCGCGGCCGGCCTCGGCACGAGACTCAGGCCCATCACCGACACGCTGCCCAAGGCGCTTGTTCCGATAGATGGCAAGCCGCTTTTGTACAGAGTGGTGTCTAGACTGAAAGCTGCCGGAATAAGGGATTTCGTAATAAACGTGCATCATTTCCCTGATTCCATCATTGGCTACACCCACGAGCAGGATGATTTCGGAGTCAACGTCCGTTTTTCGGACGAGAGAGATTTCCTGCGCGAGACCGGAGGCGGAATCAAATTCGCCCGTCCTTTGCTTGAAGGGGCCCCGTTCATTGTCCATAATGTTGACATTCTCTCGGATCTGGATGTGGACTGGTTTCTGTCCCAGGTCCGTCCGGACGCCCTTTCCACTGTCCTGGTAAGTGACCGGAAGACTCAGAGGTATTTCCTCTTTGATGATGACATGAGGCTTGTCGGTTGGACCAATGTCTCCACCGGAGAGGTCAGAAGTCCTTATGGCGACATTGATCCCGGGAATTTCCGGAAATATGCGTTCGCCGGGATCCATTGCGTCTCTGACGGGATATTCAAGGTCTTTGATGAGGATGGTTGGGGAGACCGCTTCTCAATCACTGATTTCTACATCATGGAATGTGGCAGGCATCCGATCTACGGGGTGGCGCCACGGCATTTGCGCCTTGTTGACGTGGGCAAGTTGGAGACCCTGTCCAAGGCGGAGGAATTTGTCAGAAATACTACACTAAATAACAATTAATTATGGCAAAAAGTAAGTTTTGGTCAGAGTTCAAGGACTTCGCGATGAGAGGCAACGTGATTGATCTGGCGGTCGGTGTTGTTGTCGGCGGCGCTTTCGGGAAGATTGTCTCGTCACTTGTCAACGACATCATCATGCCGTCAATCGGCGTGCTCATAGGTGGCTTTGACTTCTCAAATCTAAAGATCGTTCTCCATAAGGCGGTCATGGACGGGACAGAGGTCGTCAAGCCCGCTGTTACCCTGAACTACGGAAATTTCATTCAGGAGACGGTCGACTTCCTGATCATCGCGTTCAGCATATTCCTTGTCATCAAGGCTTTGGCCAAACTGCAGAGGAAAAAGGAAGAGGCTCCCGCCGCTCCCGCTCCTAAGTCTGATGAGGTGGTTCTTCTTGAGCAGATACGGGACTTGCTGAAGAATCGGGGTTAGATAGCTCCTTGAACATCTTCGGGGAGCACCCGATCGCTTCCTTGAAATATTTCCCGAAGAATGACTGGTTCGCGAAGTGCAGGGCATCGCTCACTTCCTGCACGGTGTAATTGCCGCTTTTGAGCATTGTTTTGGCATCCCTGATGACGAAGTCGCGGATCCAGTCCTTCGCGTGTCTGCCCGATTCCTTGTAGATCATCTGGGCAAAATATTTAGGTGAGGTGTGCAGTGTTTTAGCGTAGAATTGGACACTGCGCTCAAAAGTGTAGTTCTGCCCAAGCTTGGTCAGGAAGCGGCGGAACAGTTCGTTGCTTCTCCATTTTGTCACTGTATGCTCGACTACTTTCTCGTCTTTAATCGCGAGTTGCGCGGAGAGAAAACTTGCCAGCATGATGTAGGCGCCCTTGATGGCCTCGGCCTTGAACAAGTCGCTGTCATTAAGTATGATGTTCTTTACGGAAGAGAAGAAAGACAGCAATCTCAGGCTCTGGCCCTTGTCAAGGTGCAGGATTTTAGGGTCATAGAGCGCATCTCTCAGGAACCTTGCGCTGCTGATCGTGAAGTCCATCAGACTGCTGTCGGGGGTGATCGCGACCGAGATGGCCTTGAAATCGGCGGAGGTTGAAATCCTCTCCACAATGTTTCCAAGGCTGATCATGATGACATCGTTGGCCTTGACGGTGTAATCTTTGCCCGAAATTCTAGTATGGCCTTCACCTTCAATGCATAAGAAGATGACGGAGAACCGGATTTTCGCGGGCAGGGAAGGGAAGGTTTTGAAAATGGAGTTCCAATGGTAATTGATGTTGTCGTTGAGGAAGAGTTGTCCGTCATAGACAGTCAGCCCTGGAAAACTGTTGAGCAGCTGGATGTCAAAGTTGTTGATTTTCCTGAATTTGTCCATTATGAGTCAAGCCTTTTTCTTTTTTGAATACCTTGAAGCCGACCGCGGCCACGGTAATGCTCATCAGAGGACTGATGAGGTTGAAGAAACAATACGGCAGATAAGTCATCGTCGGTACGCTTAGAATGGTCGCCTGTGTCATTCCGCAGCTGCTCCAAGGGAAGAGTGGTGATGTCACTGTCGCGGAATCTTCCACGGAGCGGCTTAAAAGGCGGTTTTCGTAGCCCTCCTTTTCGTAGACATCCCTGAACAGGCTGGAAGTGAGGATGATCGCCAGGTACTGGTCGGAGACGATTCCGTTAAGCGCGGTGCCGGTGACCACAGTCGAGGTCACAAGGCTTGTCCTTCGTTTTGTCAGAGGGAGCATCAGAGATGCCAGGTGATGCAGCATCCCGCTGGCTTTCAGCGCGGCTCCGAAGCACATCGAGCAGATGATAAGGTAGACGGTGTTGAGCATCCCCAGCATCCCTTTCGAGGAGACAAGCTGGTTCACTTCCGGGTTCCCTGTCTCCACCGAGACGGAATTGTAGACGGCCTCGATCGTTCCGGTGAACATGATCTTGGCGTTTGACCCCTCCGGGGAGACGCAACTTCCGATCTCGCGGATGATGTCAGGCTGGAATATTACGGCCGCAACCGTGGCCATCGCGGTGGATAGTGCCAGGACAATGATTGCAGGCATCCTGCGCGCTATCATCACGGCAGTCAGCGCCGGCACTGCAAGAAGCCACGGGGTGATGTTGAATTTCGAGTCGAGGACGGAGGTATATTCCTGGATCAGGGAGGAGTCGTTCCCTGAATGGGAGAAACCGAGGATTGTGAATATGCCGAGGGTGATCACGATTGAAGGAACCGTCGTGAACATAAGATAGCGGATGTGTTCGAACATGGGCACCTTGCTCATTGACGAGGCCAGCACTGTGGTGTCGGACAGGGGGGAGATCTTGTCTCCGAAATAGGCTCCGGAGATGATCGCCCCCGCAATCATTCCATCGCTGAAGCCAAGGGCCTTGCCGATGCCCAGAAGGGCGACGCCGATCGTCGCGATGGTGGTCCAGGAGCTGCCTATCATCACAGAGATGAGAGAGCAGATCACACAGGCTGTGAGGAGGAACACCTTTGGACTTATGATCTTGACTCCATAGTAGATGAATGTGGGCACGATCCCGCTCATCGTCCAGGTGCCGGAGATCGCCCCGATGAGGAAAAGGATGACTATGGCGGTTGTCACATCGCCGATGTTGCTTTTGATCGCCTCCTCGAAGTCCTGCCACGGAACCTTGAACAACCACATTGCCAGCCAGATGGCCACTCCTGTGGAGAAAAGCAGCGCCACTTGGCTCGCCCCGAGTATCGCATCGCTGCCGAAGATGCTGATGTTCAAGGCTAAAAGAACTATCAGAATCAGGATAGGAATCAGGGACACTCCCACTCTGAACATTGTTATTCTCTTCATTATGACAAGTCCGTTTTTATTTCATTCCAAACAGAAGCGCAAGTTAGATTTTTTTTTGCATTTTTACGCAAGATTTCAGGCGATGTGGATTTAGAAATCTGGTAAAACAAAAAAAAGTATGAAACAGATGAAAAATTTCAGATTTGCTTTGTCGCTCGCGGCCGTAGCGGCCGCGTTGACGGTGTCGTCCTGTTCAAAGGATGACGGCTATGACACCTTTCCTGGTCCCAACGCTATTGTCACAGTCAAGACAAGCGATGAAGGCAAGACTTATTTTCAATTAGACAAGGAGACGACTTTGGATCCGTTGGATTGGAAGAATCCTTATGCGCGTGAGGTAAGGGCTTTGCTGCGTTACTCCGAGGAGCCGGGAGACGCCGGCCGGTTCTCGAAGAATGTCAAGGTTGAATGGATTGATTCTGTCCGTACCAAGAACGCGGTCGTCTACGATGAGAAGTTCAAGGAAGGGAACAATTCTCCGATCGCTCTTTATAATGATTGGATCACTTGCTGCGAGGACGGCTATCTTACCCTTCATTTCGCCGCGTGGTTTGGACAAGGCGGCAAGATTGTCCACATAATAGACCTGGCCGTTGATCCTCAGACACACGATCTTTACCTGAAGCATGACAATAATGGCGATAATGGCTACGGTGCTCCGGCGGAAGGCGTTATCGCGTTCAAGATCGATGATCTTTTGAAAGATGTCAAGGACGGTCAGGAGCTGACATTGCATTGGAAGGATTCCGAAGGAGACCAAACGTCAAAGGTTAAGTATCTGTCTAGATTCTCTCTCCCGGAGAAATAGAGGGATCTCTGACGTGACAGGATGGGAACATTGTCTGGAGACATGGAAAAGGCTCTTGTCGAACAGGCAAGAAAAGGTGACCGGACCGCGATGCGGCAGATCTACGACTGCTACTCAAGGTACTTGACGGCCATCTGTTCCCGTTATTTGCCGGAAAATGACGATTTGCGAGATGTCCTTCAGGACAGTTTTGTGAAGATTTTCTCATCTTTGGATCAGTTCGACTATCGCGGTGAAGGCTCTCTGAAAGCGTGGATGAGGCAGATATCCGTCAATGAGGCTTTGAAATTCATCCGTAAACGAAAGCGGTCCGACACCGTCGAGTACAAGTGTGAACTTCCGGACAAGGAGGATGAAGTGGAGCCGGATGTGGAAAAAGTTCCGCCTGCGGTGATTCAGAAAATGATCCAGGCTTTGCCCGTAGGGTACAGGACTGTGCTGAACCTTTATGCTTTCGAGGGAAAAAGCCATAAGGAGATAGCCGCCTTGCTCGGAATAACGGAGAGCACATCGGCTTCTCAGCTTCACAGGGCGAGAGCCATTCTGGCAAGATTGATCAATGAATATAAAAGGACGGAGACGACATGAAGAAGGAAAATGATTGGCTGAAAGGTCTGCAGGACAAGATGAAAGGCTATGAGGAGCCCGCTCCGGAAGGACTGTGGGGCGATGTCGAGTCTTCGATTTTCCCGGAAAGAAAGCGCGGTGTGATCGCTATGCCGGTTTTCAGGCGAGTCGCCGCTGTGGCTGCTGCGGTGGCCCTGGGTGTTTTCACCGGACTGCGGATCTTTAACTTTGAGAAACCTTCAGATGATGATCCCCGGAGGTTCCTGGCCTCCGGTCAATCTTCATCAGTCATTTCTGCCGGAGGCCGGGAATCATCTGTGGAAATCGTGGACGCCCAAGCGGGGGATGACCTTGTGGCGGAGGCAAAGCCTGTCAGTGAGAGTCTGGCGGTGACTTTTTCCGGATCCGGGTTGGAACGTGACGAGCCTGTTGTCTACGAGAAAAAGGATGAGACTCAAGTCACTGAACTATCCGAGACATCCGGAACAGATCCGGGGCCTGTTGCCGTCACCGGTTCCGCGCTGCATGATGCTGAGACACAACCGGACATTGTGTCGGACACTTCCTCATCCAACCATGAGGGAGAGGATTGGTCCGGCTATCTTTCCGCAACCGAGGACACCGGAAACCAGGAAGCAAAAACAGCGGCAGTGAATATGTCCTTGGCGGGTTCGTCAACCGATGCGCGGAGAGAGAGCGTCTATGACCTTCAGATGTTCTATAGAGGATCAGCTCCCGCGTCAGCCAATGGTTTGATTCCTGACAATGATGATTATTCAGGAGATGGCTCTCGGATTCAGTCGAGGGGAACGGCTCCGAGGGATCTAGTCGACAATTCAACTACGGTCACTTCCAATGTGGATCACAGACGACCTGTCCGTTTTGCGTTGACATTGATTTATCCTTTCTCACGAACTTTAGGTGTGGAGTCGGGGCTGGCCTACACTATTCTAAAGAGCACATTCTCGAACGAAGTCGGCAGCACGGTTTCCACTACGGAACAGACATTGAGATATTTAGGGGTTCCGGTCAGCGTTTCGGCCTCATTGCTTGACACCAAGAGGGTCTCCCTCTATGCCATTGGAGGAGGCATGGTTGAGAAATGTTTGGCAGGCAAGTCGGTGACGACTGACGTTCTGTCGGGTGTAAGGCAAGGTGATCTTTCGAAAAAAGAACTGTGTGTCAAGCCTTTGCTATGGTCTTTGAATGCATCGTTAGGTGTCCAGGCCAATCTGACCAGGCGCCTTGGCGTCTATGTCGAGCCCGGTCTCAGTTACCATTTTGACGATGGATCTGATGTTCAGACTATCTACAAGGAGCGTCCTTTGGACTTCATGCTGACATTCGGCGCGAGGTTCTCTTTGAAATAATTGTCCGACAAGAATTAAAGCCTGATGCTTAAACATTTTTTGGTTAGGTTCTCTTTGAAATGATTGTCCGACAAGGGGAGCGATAATGGGCGATTGTGCTCCTGTCGAAGGAAAAAAAGTACACAACGGCGGCATTTTCGAGAGATAATGCCGCCGTCGCTGTCTTTTGATCGTTCCAGGCAAGGCCGTTGGTGTACCCAGGAGGAACGAGGGCTATTCGAACCCTGGCGCCAGACCTCTCAATGCGGCTGTTATCGCTTTGGCAAGTCTCTCGTGCCCCTCGTCTGTCGGGTGCAATCTGTCATTGTCCCGTGGAAAATAATCCTTCTGCGAGCGGTTGAGCGGGAATATTCCCGAAATGGCGTTGAGGTCTATCACCGGCACCGCCCAGACATTTCCGGCCTCTTTCACCGCATTGATGTACGCGTCAACATATTCCTTGCATCTGTTGGTGTAGTTCTCGTCCGGCTGGATGTTGGTCTCGCCGAAATCGGCGTAGCCCCTGTGAAGCGGAGTCATAAGGATGATCTGCTTTCGCGGGTACATATTCTTAAGGGAGTCGAGCGCCATGTTGATCCTGCCCTTGAATGTGCTCGGATCAAGGTTCGGAGTGCGGCGCCTCCTGGTTTGCATTGACTTCGGCTCTCCGTTGGCGGCCTCCACTTGGACATATTCCTCGGCAAACCATTCTCCGATCGGTACTCCGGCATTGAAGTCATTGGTGCCCAACAGGATGAGAATCGCATCGATGTCGTCTCCATACTCGCTTTTCAGCCTGTTTGCCTGCGGAAGAACCTCATTCCATTGCTGCCCGTTTTTGGCCACCACGCAAGGGACTATGCCGATTTCCCGCGCCATGTACCAGTAGTACTTCTCCGGTCCGTTCGCCACCTGCGGATCCGAGATCGAATCACCGATGATCCCGACCCTTGCCCCGTACCACGGATGGGTTGTGTCGACCGGTTCTTTTCCGGCCACTGCCGCGCCGGCTTTTCCCTGCGCCAATGCTGTGTTGACTGAGAGTGCGCCTGCCGCCAGCAGGGCGATGCCTCTGATGATGAGTGAAGTGTTGCTTTTATTCATTTTTTAATTTATTGTGGCTGCGGCATCATATTCAAGATCTTTCGGAAAGGCTCTTTTATATGGTAGGACGACCGATGTCAAAGATACAATTTTTTTTAGTAGATTTGCAACTGGTTTTCCATTAGAGAATCTTGCTTTGGGATGATGAACGACTCTGAAATATCGGAAACTGCGCTCTGGAACAAGTTCACGGAAAGAGATTCCGAAGCGTTTTCCCGTATTTATGATCTGTATGTCGACGAGATGTATCGCTACGGGATGAAAATCGTTTCCGACCGGGACATCCTGACTGATGCGATTCATGATGTTTTCGTAAAGTTGTTCAGCGCGGTAAGGCTTCCCGCGGACATCAAGAGTCCCAGAGCTTATCTTTTCAAGTCTCTCCGCGGGCAGATTTACGACAACATGAAGCGTGAGAGCAGGCTTCCTTCCATAAGCCTTGACGACTTACCGTTCAACGTTGAGTGGAGGCTCTCGGATGACGCGGCGTGCGAATTTGAGAATCGTGCCGAGACAGAGGAAAAGTACAAAAGCGCGCTGTCTGCCATGACGGACAGGCAGAAGGAGACCGTTTACCTTCATTACACATTAGGCTTCTCTTTCGAGGAGACCGCCGCGCTGATGGACATGAACGTCCAGTCAGTGCGGAACCTCTTGTCCAGGGCTCTCGCCAAGGTCAGAAAAATAATGTCTTTGGCTGTTTTCCTGCAATTGTTTGTCTGATTTTGACAAAAAAAAGTTAGACCGTATGAGTATAAAATGCGTGCTCATGCGGTCTTTATGTTGTGTTTTTGGGAGAGTGACGCTCTGTCAACGCATTGGGATAAACTGATAACTAATTAGTAATGAATATAAAAAACGATTTAGGAGACGAGATATTCTCTGTCATGGAGCCTATCGAGGAACACATCAGCGAATCGGACAGGAAAAGATTGTGGATTTCGATTTTCCGGGATTGCAAGATCACCTGGAGGCGGAATCGACGCGTCAGGATCCTTTTCAGGGCCATCGCTGCGTCTGTGGGCGTGGCCGCGGCCATCGCGGCGGGAGTGTTTGTGCATGACGAATTTGTCTCGGGTGATGCTCAGGATGATTTCGGACTTCAGCTGGTGGCGGACTATTCTCCCGAAAAATCCAGGGAGATCAGGCTCGTCCTTCCGGGTGACACCCTCAAGGTCGGCAGCAATGCGGAGATATCCTACAGTGGAGACTTGCTGTCGATAAGTTCCGGCGGGGCGACATACTCGCATGGCATCACTGCAAGAAACGATATTCACAAGTTGTCGGTGCCTTACGGAAAGACAGCCCGCCTGAAGCTGTCGGACGGTACGAGCCTGCATCTTAACGCTGGGTCGATCATCGCGTTCAAGGCTGGAATGTCCGGAAAGAAGAGGACATTATACCTCAACGGAGAGGCTTATCTTGATGTGGCGCGGGACGAAAGCCGCCCTTTCGAGGTCATAACTGACAGGATGAGCGTCTCCGTGCTCGGTACAAGTTTCAATGTGGAGGCCTACCACGGTGAGGAGAGCCAGAGTGTGGTGCTCGTCTCCGGAAAGGTCAAGGTCGGCTCAGGCCAGATGGACGGAGAATACCTGATGACGCCAAAACAGAGGCTGAGCCTTGGCCGGTCAGGAGGTGCGGCCGTGGAGACAGTGGATCCTGAGGACTATGTTTGCTGGACAAATAATTTCTTGAAGTTCAATCATTCAGACATCGCGGACGTGCTCAGGCGGCTCGCCCGTCACTACAACGTGGAATTCACATGTGACGAGACCGTCAAGGGGCTGTCCATCACGGGCAATATGGATGTCTCGGTGGACTGCGAGAACGCACTGGAAACCCTTTCCATCGTCTCAGGCATAACCTATCGCAAGGATAAAGACGGTACCTATTCCATAACTATGGGAAGATACGAAATCATATAACAATTAACTCTATAACCAATCTAATTCTTCTGATAATGAGCAGAATAAGGAAACTTGTCGGAATTGTCCGCAGGGTGGTCTGTTGTGTCATGAGCATCGCGCTGCTTGCCTCGGGTACGGCGGCGCAGACGAAGGGCATCACATTCTCCATGAATAATGTACCCGCCAAAAAGGTGCTCGAAAAGATCGAGCGGGATTACGGCTATGTCTTTCTCTACAACGAGGAGCAGGTCAAACTTGACAGGAACGTGAGTGTCAGCGTGAAGGACGCCGGCATCGCCGAGGTCATGGACAAAGTCCTTTGGAAAGGACTGGACTACAAGGTGAGAGGCCGTCAGGTCACGATCACTAAAGCACCCGTTGCCCCGCCTCAGCGTACAGAAACCCAGAATGCCAAGAAGACTGAACGGCCGGGCAAGGTCACGGGAGTCGTCACTGACGGGAACGGTGAACCGCTTATCGGGGCCGGTGTCATGCTGAAAGGGACCAGGACGGGAACCACAACGGACATCGATGGGCGTTTCTCCCTTGATGTGAAAGGAGATGGCGGGGTGCTTGAAGTGTCCTACATCAACTTCATCACCCAGGATATTCCGATAAAAGGGAAGTCCGACTTCCACATCACGTTGCAGGAAGATGCGATGTCCATTCAGGAGACTATCGTTGTGGGCTACGGCACGCAGAAAAAGGAGAGCGTCGTCGGAGCCATCGCGCAGACTAAAGGAGAACAGCTGATGAAGACCGGTGTGCAGGGAAATGTGGGTCAGATGCTTTCAGGACTCATGCCCGGCCTGTCGACCCAGACCGCGTCCGACATGCCAGGCAACGATGATCCGACCATCACCATCCGAGGCCTTTCATCATGGAACGGAGCCTCCCCGCTGATACTCATCGACGGAGTGGAACGCAAGATGTCTGACATCGACGCCGGACAGATTGAAAGTATCTCCGTGCTGAAGGATGCCTCAGCGACAGCCGTGTTCGGTGTGAAAGGAGCGGAAGGTGTCATCCTCATCACGACAAAACGTGGAAAGGAGGGAAGGGCAAGCGTCTCCTTCTCGGCCAACACCACTTTCAAGGTCATCGGTGAGATGCCCGACATCCAGGATGCCTATGACACCTACCGTTATCAGAATGAATTGGTGGAGAAGTCTCTCCCTTACGATGAGGCAAGCTGGGGTTACTTTTCCCCGGTCGGTGAGACCAATAAATACCGTCATCCGGCATCACGCGCGGAGGCCGACCTCTATCCGAATGTCAACTGGCCAGACGCCATCACCAAGGATTTCGCCATGACACAGAGGTATGACCTCAATGTGACGGGCGGAGCCAAGTTCGCCAAGTATTTCGCCGCGGTTTCCTATCTGAAGGATGACGACCTGCTCAAGTCCGGAGGCAATGATGATCTGCCGTTCAAACCCCAGTTCGGATTTGAGCATTACAACATAAGGCTTAATGTGGACCTTAACTTCACACCCACGACAACCGTCAGCGTCAATCTTGCCGGCTCTCTCAGGATGAGGGATGAGGTTCCGACACAATACGGAGAGATCTGGGACGCGTTCTACAGCCTGCCTCCGTCCATATTCCCGATACAGTATGAGGACGGGGCTTACGGCAGCCCTTATGGAGGCACAGAAAAGAACCCGGTCGCTGTTCTTAGCGGATCGACCAATTTCCAGAAGAAGAACACGGCTCAAATGATGTCAGACATCACATTGAAGCAGAAATTGGACTTCGTCACAAAAGGCCTTTCCGCGTCGGGTACTTTCTCGTTTGACACCCGGTTCTTCTCCTTAAGGGATTTCGGATGGTCGAGTGTGCTCTCCAAAGCGGTTGACAGAAACACAGGTTCAGTGATCTACTACCCGGCCACAGGCGACAACGACATGGACTATTATCCAACACCGCCTTGGTTCGATGGCGAGAAACTGTCGGTCAACAGCACTGTGCGCCGCACCTATTACAAAGTTCAGGCGGACTATGCCCGCAGCTTCGGCAAGCATGACGTGACTGGACTTGCCCTTATGAGCCGCGAGCAGATGGCGGAGGGCAGTGAGTTTCCCCATTACCGTGAGGACTGGGTAGGAAGATTCACCTACGCCTACAACAACCGTTATTTCGTGGAGGCCAACGGCTCGTACAACGGTTCCGAAAAATTCGCCTCAAAATACCGCTTCGGATTTTTCCCGTCCTTGGGTTTGGGCTGGCAGATTTCGGATGAGCGTTTCTTCAAGTCTCTGGACAAGGTTGTTGACAAATTGAAGGTCCGCTATTCCATCGGTCAGGTCGGAAGTGACAACTTCGCGGCGCAACGTTGGGCTTACATGAGCACATGGAGCGTCGGAGACAACAACGCCAAGGGTGTGTTCGGCACTGTCTTCCAAGGACCTTATGGCAATTCTCCGGGAGCCAGCTACCTGCAGTACAAAGAGGCCCAGGTCGGCAATCCGGAGTTGCAGTGGGAAGTCTCCACAAAGCAGAACATAGGCATCGAGTTCGCCTTTCTCAACCATCTGATTTCCGGTTCCCTTGACGTGTTCCAGGACAACAGGGACAAGGTTTTCCTGTCAGCGGCCCAGCGCGCGAGCAGCGTTCCGGGATATTTCGGGGCAGCCCCTGTCGCGGCGAACTTAGGCAAGGTGCGCAACCGGGGATTCGAACTTGACGTGACACTGCGCCGTTCGTTCAGCGAATGGAACACGTGGCTTCGTTACACCTTCGCGCATGCAAAGGAGGTGGTTCTGGCCATGGATGATCCGGAGCTTATACCTGACTACCAGAAAAACGAGGGCTTCAGGATCAACCAGCCCAAGACTTACGTTGACCAGGACAAGTTCATCACAAGCTGGGACGATGTCTATGGACGGGTAGGTGGAGAAAACAACACGACAAGACTTCCTGGCAGCGTGGCGAACATTGACTACAATGCCGACGGTGTCATCAATGAGAACGACAAGATACCTTATGGCTATCCTGAGCGTCCTGAGAACACCTACAACATCTTCCTCGGCTTCGACTACAAGGGACTTAGCGCCCAGGTTCACTTCCTTGGCGTCTATAATATCTCTCGTAATTTCGCGCCGACTCTCACGGAAAGCGCATTGGCTCCTTACGCGACTCCGAGGCTGTGGGATTATTGGACTCCGGACAACACTGACGCGTTGTATGCTTTGGGCGGAGGCAACTCGACACGCGGGGTATGGCTGGACGGATCATACCTGCGTTTCAAGAGCGCTGAAATCTCCTATACCTTCACCGGTAAGATACTCGACAAATTACGTATGTCGTCATTGAAACTGACAGCAGCAGGCCACAACCTGTTCTTTTGGTCCAAGATGCCTGAAGAGCGTGAGGAGTACAACTACACGAACCGCTACCCGCCTGTGAAAAGGTTCAGTTTTGGTCTTAATGTCACATTCTAAAACGCGATGAGATCATGATTAAGAACATATTATATAAAACACTTCTACTAATCAGCTTGTCAGCCGGCTGCCTGACCGCGGTCTCGTGCAGCGACTATCTGGACAAGTCTCCCGACGCCGGACTGACCGAGGAGGACATATTCGGCTCCTTCGAGAAGTTCCAAGGGTACATAGAGAACGCATATTACTGCATGAACGACCCCATCACCTACGGCCCTTTCAATTTTGCCGATGATGTGGTTTCCACCAAGGCATGGTACATCGACAACATCACCAACGATTACCGTACGTTCTACGACATCAACCAAGTCTATTTCTATGCCCAGAAGAATCTGAGCGGCAATGACAGGTACGACTCGGACCCATGGGCGCAAGGAGGCAACAACGGCGCCACCCGTCTCGGCTACTGGGAAGGGGGCTGGCTCGGAATCCGTAAGGCCAACATCGCCCTTGAGCATCTTGACATGCTGAAAACCCCTTACGGCAATGTGGATATTGAGGAACAGCGCAATCTTATCGAAGGGCAGGCATTGATGCTGAGGGCGATACTGCATTTCAACATCATCCGCATCTGGGGAGGCATGCCTTACATCACGAAGTCTCTTTCCGCCGACGAGGAGCTGCGTTATCCGCGCCTTAGCTACCATGAATCTTCCGACAAGATAGAAGAGGACCTGATTCGCGCGGCTGAGCTTCTGCCGGATGACTGGCAGGACACTCCCACGGGTCAGATGACCTACGGCACCAACAAGGACCGTTTCACCAGGGGCGCCGCCTACGCGATTCTGGGCAAGGCCATGCTCTATGCGGCAAGTCCGCTTATGAACGGCACCTCGACAGGTTCCTACACCTACAACGAGGAGTATCTCCACAAGGCTGTCAAGTATCTCGGCAAGGTCATGGAAAAGTCCGAGATCATGGGCGGCGGCATTTACGGGTTGGAAGACTGGGAAGACTACTCTGGTCTTTTCTACCGCCGCAATTCCGAGATCCCATGTTCGGGCAAAGAGGGTGTGTTGAATGTCCCTTTGGTACAGGCTCAATGCCAGCAGATAGGTGACTGCAACAAACGTATGGGAGCGTGGGTGGATGTCTGCGGCGCCACGGAAAACTACGTGCAGAACTTCGGCATGAGCAACGGTGAACCGTTCGACCCGTCTGTCTATGACAATCCTTCCATCAACCCTTGGGCCGACCGCGATCCGCGTTTCTACACCAACATAGTGACAGACGGCTCTTTGCTGATGCAGCGGAACAACGAGAAGTGGATGGCTGAACTCTATGTCGGTGGCATAGACTACGGTGAGGAAAAAGGCACCATCACAGGCTACATGTGGAAGAAATACCGTGATGAGTTCATCTACCCTTCAGGAGAGAACTGGCATGCCCAGCGCCTCCCTGTGATCAGACTGGCGGATGTGTACTTGATGTACGCTGAGGCGGCCAATGAACTGTACGGCCCGGACGGCACTCCGGCTGAATGCAGAGTCACTGCCGTACAGGCTTTGAAGGCGGTGAGAGACAGGGTGAAGAACTCTGACGGCACTTCTCTTCCGACCCCGGCGCACCTTGTCGCATCCAAAGAAGAACTCAGGGAAACCATACGCAGGGAAAGGGCCGTGGAACTTTGCTACGAGAACCACAGGTGGTATGACACCCGCCGATGGTACGTGGCTCACCTGCCGGAGTACAAGGACATAAAGATCCTTGAATATGACAAGGACCACACCTACTATAAGGTAAAACCGTACCACACACCGCGCATATTCGAGCAGAGGCACTACTGGTTTCCGTTGAAGCGCGAGCAATCCTATCTGTACGAGGGCTTCTACCAGAATCCCGGTTGGGAATAATCATTAACAGACCATTGCATAATGAAAAGAACACAACACAACCATATATTCCGGATGTCCGCGAACAGCCTTAGGGGCTTATTTGTCTCGGTTTTGCTGATGGGCGGCATTGTGTGCCCGGCCCAGGAGGACAATGTCGTCGCAAACGGCGCCGACACTCTCAGACTGGTGTTCAAGACCGTCTCCGGGAAACTGGCCCCAGGAAGCGTCACATCCATTGACATGCCCCGGATAGTCAAGAAAGACAATTATTCCGGAGTCTCCACCCTTGTCTCATCCTACGGAGCGGGCATCCAGTCAGGGCTGAACCTTTACGGCATAGGTGATGTCCTCGTGCTGATAGACGGCCAGCCCCGTGACATAGACAACCTGCAGCCGGAGGAGATAGAAAGCATCACACTGATGAAGGACATCAACTCGACTGTCCTTTACGGTTCCCAGGCCAGGAACGGAGTCCTCTCCATTGTCACCAAACGAGGCAAAGTCGCCAAAAGGGACATCCGTTTCGGTGTGGAGACGGGAGTGCAGGTGCCGATCCGGCTTCCTGAATATCTTGGCTCCCGCGAATACATGACCCTCTACAACGAGGCGTTCCTCAACGACTCTCCGGACAGCCGTCCACCGTTCAGACCCGCTGAAATAGCGAAATATGACGGCAGCAATCCTTACCGCTATCCTGACGTGGACTACTACAGCTCGGACTTCCTCAAGCCGATGACCAATTCCACGAGGGTGCTGGGCGAGTTCACCAGCGGAAACGATGTGGCGCGTTTCTACGCCAACATAGGATGGGAGAATCACGACAAGCTCTACAAGGTTGACGAATATAGTACCGGCTACAACCGTTTCAAGATTCGAAGCAACATTGACTTCAACATCACTCCGTCCCTGAAGAGCTTTGTCGATGCGTTCTTCGTCTTTGACCTTGACCAGAACCCGCGTACCGATTTCTTCACACTGGCTTCGACCCTTCGTCCGAATGACTACGCTCCGCTGCTGCCAGTCGATCTTATTGAAGATCCTTCAATTCTGGAGGGTGTGGACATCATTGACGGCAAAGGAATATTGGGCGGACATACCGAGTCCGGGAAAAACAGCTACGGTAAGAACATCTACGGTGAATTGAACCGCAACGGCTACCAGCGCGATTACCGCAGGACAATGCAGTTCAACATAGGACTCGTGTATGACCTTTCCAAAATAATGAAAGGCCTCTCGTTACGGGGAACAATGAACATAGACACCTATGGTGGCTATTCCGAGGCAATACAGAACACTTACGCCCTGTACGAGCCGGTTTGGAGCGACGCCACAGGCAAGATATTCAAGATCAACCGCATCAACCAGGACACCAAGACAGGTGTGATGACCCTGCAGTCAGGCACGTTCAGCCGAGGGATAGGAGCGAACATAGCCGCTGACTACAAGCGTACCTTCAATGGAAAGCACACAGTCTCGGCTTCGGTTCTCGGCTTCTACAGTTACCGTTCATTAGAAAACAGCGTGTACTCTGACAGGAACTCCCACATAGGATTCAATGCGGCTTACAGCTACAATGACAGGTTTATGGTGGATTTCAGCGGAGCCTTGATCCATTCCCTGAAATTGGCTTCCGGACACAGGAACGCCTTCTCCCCGACATTGGGCTTGAGCTGGATTCCGGTGGGAGCCGCAGGGAGGAATGATTCCTACTGGATCAATTTTCTGAAGCTCAAGGCTTCAGCTGGCATTCTGCACACTGACACAGATTTAGGCTACAATCTTTGGAAGTACACCTATTGGGGATCCGGATTCTTCGGCACCGGGGACAATGGCGGCTACAGCTTCGAGGCACGTCAGACAGTGGAAGGCAACTACGACCTTGGCATGGAGAAGATGAAAAAGCTCAATGCCGGCATTGAGACCCGCCTCGCTGGGAATTCCCTGTCACTGAACGCGAATTTCTTCTATGTCATCCACGATGATCTGGTGATGCAGAGAAAAAGCTACTACCCGCAGATGATCGCCTCGCATATTCCTTACGAGAATTACGGCAGAAATGACTATAAAGGCTTGGATCTGTCCGCGGGATATGTGAAGAATTTCGGAGAGGTGAAATTCAGTTCCATGCTTAACGTGCTCTATGCCACATCCAAGGTGGTGCGTACTGACGAGGCTTACAAAAACGCCTACCAGAACCGGACCGGCAAGGCTCTCGATACCTTCTGGGGTCTGCGCAGCCGGGGCTTCTTCAAGACTGACGAGCAGGCCGAGGCTTCCAACCAGCTTTTCGGAAGCGTGAAGAAAGGAGATCTCAGGTATGCCGACAAAGACGGAGACGGGTACGTCAATGATGACGATGTGATCGCCTTGGGCAATTACAATCCCCGTTGGGTAGGCACCCTGAACATGAGCGCGGAATGGAAAGGACTTACCCTGTTCGTTTCCGCCTCCACACGCCTCAAATACAACTGGGTGATGAGCGGTGACTATTTCCGTGTCAACGGAGACATGAAATACTCCGAGATCGTGAGAGGACGCTGGACAGAGGAAACGGCCGAGACCGCGACCTATCCACGCCTCTCCGCCCAGGCCAATGAAAACAACTTCCGTGATTCGGACTTCTGGATGCGTGACGGAAACTGCTTCTCGCTGGATCGCCTGCAGCTGAGCTATCTTCTACCTTCTTCACTGTTCGCGGGTTCCATTGTGAAAGACATCCGTGTCTACCTCAGAGGAGACAACCTCTGGTTCATCTCCGAGGAGGCCAAGTACCGCCAGACTGGGTACTGGAACACACGCAACGTGGCTGTAGGTCTTAACGTGTCATTTTGATAAAGAACTATGAACATGAAATTTTTCAATAATATCTGCTTGATGGTCGCCGCGGTGTTCCCGCTATGCTCCTGCGACAGCATGTTTACTCTGGAAGAGGACAACAACTATGACATCGGGGAGGTGAACGGGATCCCGGAAAGGGTCCTTGGCTTTCTGGACATAGCCTACACGGCTCTGCCGACAGACTATTCCTACACTGAATGCGCCACAGACGACGCCGTGATGAACGAGTACAACAACGAGTACCACCGCATGGTGAACGGCGGCTGGGGTCCGACCTTCGACCCGCTGTCTGTCTGGGAGTCTTCCTACAAGGCCATTGACGGCATCAACCGTTTTTTTGAGATCCTTCCGCAAACCTCTATTTCCAAGAATCAGGAAGACGACCAGGCTTACCGCAACCGCTGGACAGGCGAGGCCCACGGCATGCGTGCCTACCATCACTTCGTCTTGCTGCGCCATTACGGCGGAGTGGGTGTCTCCGGCAGAAAGCTGGGAATACCTTATCTTGACAGAAGCCTTGACCGGGACAGTGAGGAATGGAAGCAACTGCGCCGTCCTTCTTTCCAGTCAACGGTAGAGTCCATCTCCAAGGATCTTGATGTGGCCATCAGGCTGCTCCCGGAGAAGTACGAAGGCGATGACAGGGTGACGGGGTGGAAAAACAGAAACCGCATGGACAAGCGCATCGCATTGGCGGTCAAGGCTCAGCTTTACATGCATGCGGCCAGTCCGGCCTACAACGATGGCTATTACAACGTGGAGTATTGCGACTCCGCCATGAAATATTCCGCCAGGCTGATAGAGTTGAACGGTGGTCTTGCGGGATTGGGCTATACCGACAATTCCATCTTCTGGGAAAGCGACAACATCCCTCAGGATGTGCTGTGGCGCACCAACCAGACGGACGGGACAGAAATCGCTGATTCACGCGAGGCCCGCAACTACCCTCCGTCACGTTATGGCAAGGGGCAGGTGAATCCCACCCAGGATTTTGTGGACGCTTTCCCTGACAAGGACGGCTATCCGATAACGCAAAGTTCGGTCTATAACCCAGGCCAGCCTTACCTCAACCGTGACCCACGCCTTGCACGCACTGTCATCTATAACGGGGCGTCATTCGGAATAGCTCCGAGCACCATTGCGGGAGACAAGATCTACACGGCCAAAGAGGACACCAAGGACGGAATCGAGAACCCGGAAGCTACGCGCACCGGCTACTATCTGCGCAAGACCCTTCGCCCGGACTTTGTGATAAACGATCCCAATCGTTGGCCGATAGGTCAGAAGACCATCCGCCCGCTTATCCGCTTCACCGAGATCTATCTCATCTATGCGGAAGCCGCCACAGCCTCTTATGATGCCGACGGTGCATCCGATTATGCGGACTACACAGCCCGTGACATCATCAAGGCCATAAGGCAGAGGGCCGGTCTGGGACGTTCCGACAGTTACGCCTCGACTCTGCCGGCATCCGAGTTCATGGACTTGGTGAGAAACGAAAGGCGTCTGGAGCTGTCATTTGAAGGATTCCGCTTCTATGACCTGCGCCGCTGGAAAGCAAAGATCAACGGACCTGTGTCCTGCGTGCTTTTCCAACAGAAGGATTCCAACGAGGCTCCCCAGTATTTGCCTGTGGATGGAGAGGACCGAATGTACGCGACCTTTACCTATTACGCTCCACTTCCGGAAAAGGAATTGCTGAAATCCCCGAAATTGGAACAGAACCACTTTAACAATTAAAATCAGCTATTCAGATGAATGACAAGAGAATAAACAGATTCCTCCTGTGCCTGTCGGTCGGCATGGCACTGACCGCCTGCCAGAGTGGAGTGCCGGATTTTGAGGATTTTGAATATACCACCGCATACTTCGCCTTCCAGTACCCTGTACGCACCATTGTGTTGGGTGAGTCGGAGTATTATGACCTGACCAATGACCACAACCACCGGTTTGAGATCCAGGCGGCGATGGCCGGAGTCCGCGAGAACAAGGAAGACATCGTCGTGAATTTCGAGATTGAGCCTTGCCTGCTTGAAAATCTGTCGGGAGAGTCCACCGTAAGCAAAGAACAATTCGCGCTCAGGATGCTTCCATCCTCTCACTATGAAACCATCGGAACGGATGAGATGGTGATCCGGAAAGGCAACTTCAGCGGAGGAGTCACCATCCAGCTGACAGACGCGTTCTTCGAGGATCCTCTTTCCTGCCAGAACTGCTATGCCCTGCCACTGCGCATAACGAAAGCGGCCACGGACTCTGTGCTGGTCGGGCGCGCAAGCACTCCTCTTGCCTCAGGGCTTCCGGCATGGACAGAGAAATGGGGCGGAGCTGATCCGCGTCAGGCAGCCCAATGGCTTGTGAAACCCAAGGATTTCACCATTTACGCCTTGAAATATGTCAATCCGTACCATGGCACCTACCTGCGCCGAGGCATGGAGCAGGTAGAAGGCGAGGCCACCGGCAAAGGCTATGGCTGGGAAGGCGGATACATCGAAAAGACCAACTACAGGCCACAGCTTCTGACACGCGGGATGAACCGCCTGCTTTATGCTGACCGGCTGGCCGTTTCCTCATTGAATTTCCGCGCCCTTCTGGATGTTGACACAAAAGACAACTCAGTCAAGATCTCCGCTGACGAGGGCAGCGAGAACGCTGTCAGCGGCAATGGCAGATTCGTTAAGGACACTGAAGAGTGGGGCGGCAAGAAACGCATAGCCTTTTACCTGGACTACAAGGTGAAGGCTGCCGGCAAGACCTATGCCGTGAAGGACACATTGGTGTTCCGCGACAACGATGTCGCGTTTGAGGAGTTCACCCCCACTGTGTCAGATTAATGGAAATGAAAGATTACAAGAATATGAACAATAAGAAACTTACGGGATACATAGCGTGCCTTCTGGTCATAGCGGGAGCGTTCGTCTCCTGCACCGGAAAGGGAATGGCTGACAGTCTTCTGCCAGAAGTGGACATCAAACCTGAGCAGGACAATCCCATGGACACCACCTACATCTATGACCTTTGGGGGATTAACTGGAACGGCACTGCGGCTGACAATCTCAAGTACGCGAAGCAGATGCGCCATAAGGCCATAATGTACTTGGACGACATGGAGTATGACGCAAACGCGGCGGACATGGAGTTTTTCGTTGATTCCCCTGAGCCTTATGCTTGCAGCAATTACCAGATTTGGCCCGGTACCACATATTCGGAGTCACTGCAGAAAGAAATGGAGGAGGCCTTGGTCTGGAGGGATCCGGATGAGAAATTCCCAAAGAACCTCGCGGCGGGCTATATACATAACGGAGGCCAATTTTATGAGCTCATAGCCGATGTGCGCAAACAGTGGGTGATAGACAGGATTGTGGAAAAGTGCATAGAGGATGTCAGGAAAACAGAGAGAAAAGACAGAGGCTTTGTTTTCGGAGGAGTGGGATGGGATATTCCAGGACTGGCGTTTCCCGGAGTGGATCTTCCTGCAAAGTATAACGGTGAGCCTCCCAAGATCGAAGGCATGCATTACGACTATGACACCTTCGTTGAAGGACGGGCGGCATATTTCAAGACGCTGTTCAGAGAGTTAAGGAAAATATGGCCGGGTGCCAGGTTCATTTTCGAGCCTACCAGCATATATTCCCACTGGTTAAAGGATGTCGAGAATCGTCCGGACGCAAAGGAACTCATGCCAGATCTCCTGATACAGGAAGGTTCCGGCATGGGAGGCGGTGACATTCAGTTTGTCAATGACAAGAACATTTTCAACTCCCCGCTTCTCAAAGGAATGCCGGAAGCCAGGCTGCGTTCCATGTTGGGCTGCACCACTCCTGACGTGTGGAGGGAAGACCGCAACAGGATCATCGCGGGGAACGCGGCCGCGGTAGGTTCGACATTCTTCTGGAAATCGCGTTTCGGAGGCACGGGAGACATGCCAAGCTACCAAAGCATCAGGGAAGTGCCTGACAGGCTGAAGCTTATCAGGATCGTTTCAATCTGGGAGAACAAGAATGCCACACCGCTTGAGCAGCGCAACTGGGATTCCACAACAGGCATTTACACATCTCCTACAGCATATCTCTCGCCTGACGGCTATGCGGCGGTGCAGTACGAGACAGGACGAATCTTCGTCGTCTTCAACAAGGCTGACGGGAAGATCGTGTTCCCTCCCGCTGTCGGCAAGCGTGTCTTCGACACAGACGACATGTTCATCGAATGGGGCGAGGTCAATGACATCGAAGTGTCCCCGGATGGTGTGATGACATTGAGGAATCCTAAGGGAGTAGGAGAAGGGTATATTCTTAAGTAATCAAATAATAACAATAGAAAATGAAAAGATTCAGCATTGCAGGCAGGAGCTTGGGAATGGCAGTCGTTGCCTTGGCGCTATTGGCAGGGTCGTGCAGCCCCTCGGCCGAGGATGACAAGGAAGTGGCCGGCTACTTCGAAATGTCGGAAGAAAGCACAAAGCAGTTTGAAGACGGTGTCGATGTGGACTACAACCATAAGACCGTGACATTCAACTTCAAGACAAATTACAGTTGGAAAGCCTCCGTAGTCTATCTGTCGGAAGATGAAGGCTGGTGTTCTGTCCGTCCTGCGGAGGAACAATCCGACGGGGAGACTAGCTTTGATCTGGTCATCGACCAGAACGATGGCCAAACGGCGCGTGAGGCTACCCTGAAACTCACCGCCGGTGAGTACAGCGGGACAATGAGCATCAAGCAGGCTTCAAGCATATTCTTCGAAGTCTCGTCCGAGGAAGACTTGTCCAAATACCCTGCTGCCGGAGGTATGATCCAGATCATGGTGCACACCAACGTCAAGTACACCCAGTCTGTGAGCGCAGCGGGCAAGGATTGGATAAAGCATGCCGAGACAAAAGCCGATGAGGCGGATCCGTATACCTTTATTGAGGTCTATAAGGTTTACGAATATGACAACGAGGAGACACCACGCTCGGCGACCATAAAGTTCAAGGGCGAAGGAGTCCGCGGTGAGAAGTCCATGGTGATCAACCAGAAGAACAAGCCGAACCCTTACCTTATCGCCGATCCGGGAGGAAAGTCCTGGCTGTTGCTTGACATGGAGACCGAAGGCCTTATCCCTGCCTATGGTGATAATCAAAGCGCTGCCGACTATCCGTTCAGACCGGAGGGAATACTCGCGAACAAAGGCGTTGTCTCATCTATTGTGGACAACCCTAATCCAAGCGGAGTGAACACCTCCGGCAAATGTGTGGTCTGGAATTATCCTGTGGACGGCTACGGCGGCTACAACCAATGGTGGGAAGGCGGATTCGCCGTGTCGGACAATACCAAATACATAGATCTTTCCCGTTGGGACCGCATGTCATTCGATGTTTACTATGAGTCTGACGTAGCCGATGTCGAAGGCATCTATGAGTACCGCTTCTATCTGGGAACGAAAAACGGTGACACCAAGGTTGAAATCGGTTCGCAGGACCTTCGTAAAGGCCAGTGGCACAAGATAACGGTGTATTTCAAGGATCTGGACTTCGGTGGCAAGGACCGGAGCATCTTGGAGCAAGGCCAGTCATTCCGCACCCTGTTCAACTGGTGGAACTGGAAAGAGGACAAGCAGAGGATTTACCTTGACAATTTCACCCTTGAGCGCGACATAGACCTTGGAGAACAGTAATAGGAAATGAACAGGTTACTACTCATAATCATGTCCCTCGGCCTTGCCGTCACCGCGCCGGCGCAGGAGGTCAAGGAAATTGACATCCTTCCCGGCGAGAAATGGTGGGGCGGGGCGAGCGGATTTGGAGAGAAGATGCCGTTCGGCGAGATAGACGCGGACCTGCAGCGGCAGAACTTCAACAGCCAGACCACGCCGCTGCTCGTGTCGAGCAAGGGACGCTACGTCTGGTGCGACGGCCCGTTCCGCTTCCGGGTGAACAGCGGAAAGCTCCGTGTTGACGCCGCAAGGGGAAAGGTCGAGCTTGCCTCGGCTGGAAGCACATTGAGGGACGCCTATCTTGTAGCCTCAAAGAAGCACTTCGCTCCTGACGGCAAGCTGCCGCCTGAACTGTTCTTCTCCAGGCCGCAGTACAACACCTGGATAGAGCTGATGTACGACCAGAACCAGGCGGAAATCATTGAATATGCAAGGGGCATTGTCGGCAACGGCTTTCCCGCCGGCATACTGATGATCGACGACAACTGGCAGAAGGACTACGGCAACTTTGAGTTCCGCCCGGATCGGTTTCCCGATCCCAAAGGGATGGTGGACGAGCTCCACGCCATGGGCTTCAAGGTGATGCTGTGGGTCAGTCCGTTCGTGTCCGCTGACAGTGAGGAATACAGGTCCCTGATGGAGAAGGGCTTCCTGACCAAAAGGAAAGGCAGCGGCTTGCCGGCGATCCACGACTGGTGGAACGGTGCGAGCGCATGCTATGACCTTAGCAACCCTGAGGCTCGCGCACATCTGCGGGACATCCTTAAGAAAATGCAGCGGGACTACGGCATCGACGGCTTCAAGTTCGACGCCGGTGACCCGGACCAGTATCAGGAGGACAAAATCGATGTCTTTGACGGCAAGTCCTATGACGATGACCAGACCTTGCTCTGGTCAAGGTTCGGCCTTGATTTCCCTTACAATGAATTCCGGGCTTCATGGAAGGCCGGCGGCTTGCCTCTGGTGCAGCGCCTGGGGGACAAGAAATACTCGTGGGACGGGGTCGCGAGCCTCGTGCCTTCGATGATAGCCTCAGGCCTTCTCGGCTACGCCTACACCTGCCCGGACATGATCGGCGGCGGGGAGTACGGCAGCTTCCTTGGCGTCGACCCGAAGGAATTCGACCAGTCACTGATCGTCCGTTCCTGCCAGATACACTCGATGATGCCGATGATGCAGTTCTCCGTGGCTCCATGGAGAATCCTCGACAAGGAGAATCTCGAAACGTGCGTCAAGTATGCCAAATGGCATGAGCGGCTCGGAGATTACATACTCTCCCAAGCCAGAAACGCGGCCGCCACGGGAGAGCCGATAGTGCGGCACATGGAATATTCCTTTCCGGGCCAGGGCTTCGAGGAATGCAACGACCAGTACATGCTGGGAGACAGGTATCTAGTCGCCCCGGTCATGTCGGCGGAGAACACCCGCACGGTCAAGCTCCCCGAAGGCGGATGGCGCGACGACGAGGGGAAAGTCTACAAGGGAGGAAAAACCTACACCATCGACGTGCCTCTTTCCCGGCTTCCTTGGTTCGAGCCTGTTGACAGAAAAGTCTCGGAAAACAAGCACGCCGCATTCCTTCCCGCACAGACATGGACGGACACGGAGGGGAAAATCATCAATGCCCACGGCGCCGGCCTGCTGTTCCATAAAGGAAAGTACTACATGTACGGTGAGCACAAGAACCAGAGCGGACTGGCCCTTGACGGAGTACATTGCTACTCCTCCACAGACCTTTACAATTGGAAGGACGAAGGACTCGCGCTGAAGGTGGATCCGGACGGCTCAGGCAGCGACATAGAGTCCGGCTGCATACTGGAACGCCCCAAGGTCATCCATAACCCCAAGACTGACAAATACGTCATGTGGTTTCACCTTGAGCTCAAAGGTCAGGCCTACATCGCGGCAAGATACGGAGTCGCAATCGCTGACAACCCCGTCGGCCCGTTCAAGTTCCTGCGCTCCGGGAGGGTGAATCCCGGCAAATGGGCGCTCAACGTGACCGAATGGCAAAAGGAGCAGGATTGGAGCGATCCCGTGTTCTGGGTCGAGAACACAGACCTTTACAACGAGAGCATAAGACAGGGAATGCTGTTCAAAAGAGACTTCTCCGGAGGGCAGATGGCTCGTGACCAGACCGTATTCGTTGATGATGACGGCAAGGCCTATCACATCTACGCCTCTGAGGAGAACTACACCCTGCAGATAGCGGAGCTGACAGATGACTACACCGCCCACACGGGAAAATATTCAAGGGTATTCGCCGGCAGGTCAATGGAAGCACCCGCCATATTCAAGAAAGACGGCAAATATTATCTGATGATGTCAGGCTGTTCGGGTTGGGCTCCCAATGCCGCGAGGACAGCTGTCGCCGACAACATTTTCGGCCCGTGGAAAGAACTCGGCAATCCTTGCGAGGGAGAGGGCGCGGAGTTGACTTACCGCTCCCAGAGCACCTACATCCTAAAGCTTCAGGAGACAAAGGACATCAAGCTCTCTGGCAAGGAACTGTACATCTACGTGGGTGACAGATGGAATCCGGACGACCTGCTCGACTCCCGCTACATCTGGCTTCCGATACGCTTTGACGACGGGCGCTTCCTTGTGGAATGGAAGGATGCCTGGAGGTATTGATCGGCTTGGCTCAGAATGGGGAATTCATCCCATGTTGCGGATTAATTGAATCAAGAAGATGATAATGGAGAAGGCGCTCGTTGATTCGCTTGAGAGAGAATGGGATGTCGTCAGGTAGACGGAGAGTTCAGGCCTGCTCTCTACCGCGAAGATTTTATTAACACAAATACTACAGTTATATTATGTCTAAAGAACTATCCAGAAGATCATTTATGAAAGTCGGAGCCGCGGCCGCGGCCGGTATCGCTGTCGCTCCGAATGTCCTTTTTGCCGGCAATCCGGAAAAAGCAAACAAAAAGAAGCAGCCTAAGCCCCTTGACAGAAAGCTCAAGATTATCGCTGTCGGCATCGGTGGCAGGGGAGCAAGCGTGCTACAAGCCCTTGAGACAGAGGATATCATCGGACTGTGCGATGTTGATTGGAAATATGCCGACCACGTCTTCAATCGCTATCCGAAGGCCAAGAGGTACAACGACTACCGCGTGATGTTCAAGGAACTGCTCCCGGAATGTGACGCTGTCATGTGCGCTACCGCTGACCACACCCACGCGGTCATCTGCGCCGAGGCTCTGGCGGCCGGCAAGCATGTCTACTGCGAGAAGCCCCTCACCCACACCGTGTATGAGTCCAGGCTTCTGACCCGGCTTGCAGCCAAGGCCGGAGTGGCCACTCAGATGGGCAACCAGGGAGCGTCCAATGAGGGCTTGAGACTTGCCTGCGAGTGGATCTGGAACGGTGAGATCGGTGAGGTGACCAAGGTTGACGCCTTCACAGACCGCCCTATCTGGCCGCAGGGTCTCGAGCGCCCTGCCGAGAAGATGAACGTGCCTTCCACCCTCAACTGGGATGCTTTCATAGGTCCGGCCCCGATGCGCCCGTACCATCAGATCTACACTCCGTGGAACTTCCGCGGCTGGTGGGACTTCGGCACCGGAGCCCTCGGCGACATGGCGTGCCACATCCTCCACGCCCCGTTCAAGGCTCTGAACCTTGGCTATCCTATTCACGTTCAGGGCTCTTCAACCAAGCTTCTCAGCGAGTCCTGCCCTTCCGCGCAGCACGTGAAGTACATCTTCCCAGCCCGCGACAACATGCCTAAGGTCGCGATGCCAGAGGTCGAGCTGAACTGGTACGACGGCGGCCTTCTCCCGGACAGACCGGAAGGACTTCCTGCGGGAGTGGACATGAATTACTGGGGTGGCGCCGTGATTTTCCACGGCACAAAGGACACGCTCATCTGCGGCTGCTACGGAACCCGCCCATACCTTGTTTCAGGAAGGGTCCCCGATGCTCCCAAGCTTCTTCGCCGGGTCCCTGCCATAAGCGAGGACTTCACTGTCAACCACGTCCAGGACTGGGTTCGTGCCTGCAAGGAAGACCCTTCTGTCCGCGTGCCTTCGGCTTCCGACTTCAGCGAGGCCGGACCGTTCAACGAGATGGTTGTGATGGGAGTGCTTGCCATCCGTCTTCAGGGGCTCAACCAGATCCTCGACTGGGACGGAAAGAACATGAGGTTCACGAACATTCCTGCCGACGCGACAGTGAAATCTATGGTCAAGGACGGGTTCTCGATCCATGATGGCCACCCGACTTTCGAGAACACCTACACCGATCCGGTCAACGCGAACCAGTTCGCCGCCGAGTTGATCAGGCACACCTACCAGAACGGCTACGAGCTCCCGCCGATGCCGGAGCTATAATAGAAATCATGAACCAGGCCGGAAGGGAACACCCCACCGGTCTGGCTGATCTACTTATATAACAAACATTTTAAAATCTAACACACATGAAAAAAAACAAGTTAAACTACAGCGCTCCGCAGGTGACGGTTATCGCACTTTGCGTTGAGAAAGGTATTTGCAATGACAGTCCCTACAGCGTTGATGGGTTCGACTATTACGAAGGCACGGAAAGTTGGGAGTAATCTTCCGTAAAACTAAATTTCTTAAAAGCACGATCATGAAAAGATTTTTCTATTCGACAATAGCCATCGCGATGATTTCGTCCGCGTTTGTGGCTTGTCAGAAAGAACAGCCTTCCGCAGAACCCGAAAATCCTGTAGTTGAAGCGAAGCCGTTCTCCGTAACTGTAAACGACCCGTTCTCCGCATCCGACCCACAGACCAAGGTGACGCTCGCTGACGGAGAGAAAATGTCGTGGGAGCAAGGGGACGAGAACCTTTTCCGCATGGTTGTCGGTACAAAGGCTGACAACGGTGAGGTTCTCTATGCAAAAAGCATGACAATAAATCAAGACGGAACCGCAACATTCACGTTCGAAAAAGCTCCGGCAGAAAACGCGACCGTCTCGTTCTTCTATGGAAATAAGGATTATGGGGACCTCGCTTACTGTTTTGAAGGTGAACAGAAACAAGACAAACTCGGAGAAATCAATTCGAAGAGTTTGTTTCTCAAAGCAGTGAATGTCACGGATAAAACAAAACTGACGATGAGTCTTGCAGGCAACATCCGGCGTTTCTACATCTATTCCCAAACCGGAAAATACTCCAGCGAAAAAGTTCAATCAATCACGATGACTTCAACAGTCAGTTGGGAAACCATAGCCGGTAAGATCACATATGACTATTTTGGAGTAACAACGGGGAACGTAAGTGAGTACGACAAAAGTACTGTAAAAGTGTCGGTTAGCAATCCGTCAGAAATTGTAGCGAAAACTAAGGATGAAACAAAAGGGAAAGGAATCTATCTGTTTGCTCTTCCATTATCAAGAGAAGATTTGGGGGTTAATTATGTTATAGCAACTGACAAGGCCGAGTATTTCCTTGACTCAAAAAAACTTAATTTTAAAGAAGGAGAAGTTACAAATCTGAATGTAAATTTGGAAAGTAATTCAGTGTCTCGTCAGGAATTAGGTTCTACTGCTGATAAAGTAAGTTACAAATGTTATTTCCCGAATGCTGAAAAAGTAGGTGCTTCATCCGTGACAAACTTTACTCTAGGTTGGTGCACGGCAGAGATTGACGGTAAGGAAGTTAAGAATGGAGCGGAGTTCTATTCCGATGAAGTTGTATCTTTTGTGTACAAGGACGATAAAGGAAATAATGTGAATTGGATTACCTGCAAGCACAAAGTGGGAGATGACGGTGAACCAACAAATGAAGTTCTATATACTTGTGATGCCAATGAAACAGGATCCTCTCGTACGGTAATCATAACAGCGACATACAAGCCGAAAGGCAACTACATTGTTATTCCACCTTCGTCCGCAGTGGTGACCGTGAAAGTAACCCAGCCGGCACAATAAACGACAACTCAGCAGTAATTTGCTGGTTAATCC
>ERZ808252.326-NODE-326-length-47988-cov-4.681514_pt1 | contig 47988 bp, 42 predicted proteins | sample MGYA00521242_ERZ808252 | MGnify/ENA primary metagenome ERZ808252 (study PRJEB31516, sample SAMN03275581) | gut metagenome | biome: mammalia-associated habitat; material: feces | host: Papio cynocephalus | place: Kenya | collected 2012-08-07 ... | reverse complement strand
TGTGTTATATCGTCCCACCAGTGTTTACGAACTCTGATAAGGGCAAATACAAGGGTGCAGGACATCCGGTGGATGTCCGCTTTGCACCGACCGTAGCGAAGCGAAGACCACAAGATGTCCAGTGGACATCTGCTCTGTGCCGACCGGTTCACAACGTCCAGTGGACGTTGGCTCTGAACCGACCGTAGTGGAACGAAGAGCGGCAGCGGAGACCAAGAAAATCATATAAAACAGTATAACACAAAATAAAAGCGACATGGTGAACTGATTGGAATGCTTCTGATTTTTGCAACAAATGATTGATTTAACGATAAGGAAATTTGCAGATGTGGGTAGATGCAGAAGATTCACTTGAACTTTAATATTTCCTGTTAAAAAAATATGATAAAAGTCCCCCTTACTATTTTTGAAGGAGGACTTTTATTAAAATTTATTAGAATTTTCCATTCTGGTTTTGCCATGTGGATTTATCGGCAATCGTTTCCATTACATCCCAATGCTCAGCAATCTTGCCGTTTTCTACTCTCCAAAGGTCATAGTAAGCAGTTGGTTTATCACCAAAGGTACCTTCACTTACTGCCAGTACAAAGTTTCCCTGAGCAAGCACCTGATGAGTAGTAGTATAAATCATCTGAATATTCTGTTCAGCAAGTGCTGCAAGTGCTTCATTCAGACCGGATACGCCATCAGCAATGCCGGTGTTATGCTGAATATATGTGTCACCATCAAAATAGTCCGGTGTTTTGTCTAAATTATTGCCCTGCATAACATCATAAAGGAAATCTTCCACGAGTTTGCGATTTTCTTCAGTTTTGTCAAGATCGGTTACTTCCATGGTTCCGTCAATCTGTGTATGTCCTGATGGATTCGGCTCTGCCTTTGCAGCAAGGTTATCCCAGTGCTCGGCGATTTTTCCTTCGTTGTCAAATCTGAAAATGTCGAATGCTACCTGCTCGCCAGCACCTGCAAAATTGTAAACAGTCTGAAGAAGTACTTTGTCACCGTCTTCAAATGCCCGGATGTTTTCAACAGTGGTTTTTTCATCTGCCGAAGCCAAGTATTCGACAGAACCGATGAATGCGTCTCTTCCAGTACCATAGGCAAGGTTGTGCTGAATATAATCTTCTGCAAGCAATTCTTTAGCAATATCGGTATCTCCAGTTGCAAAAGTATCTATCAATGCCAGAGCTTTTTCAGTCTGGGTCTGTTCAGTTTTTGTCGATTCGGTCTCCTGTGTAGTTGCACTGGTGGAAGAAGCAGTGTTGTCAGCATTGTTGCTGGATGTTGAACATCCTGCTAATGCAGTCATTGTTAAAGTTACGGTTAAAAGAAGTGTGATAATTTTTTTCATAGTGTGAGTCCTCCTTAAATATTATAATGTATTTTAAAATTTGCCGTTCTGATTCTGCCATGTAGATTCATCAGCGATAGTTTCCATTACATCCCAATGCTCGACGATTTTGCCGTTTTCAACTCGGAAAAGATCGTAGTAACTTGTATGAGCACCACCAAAAGAGCCTTCACTTACTGCAAGACCGTAATTTCCGTCTGCAAGTACCTGATAAGTTTGATCATAAATCATCTGAATGCCCTGTTTGCCAAGAGCTTCAAGCGCTGCTCCGAGTCCGGAAAGCCCATCAGCAATTCCTGTGTTGTGCTGAATATAAGTATCTCCATCAAAATAGCTGGTCAGCTTTTCCGGATGCTCGCCACGGAGAACATCACCTACAAACGCAGAGACAATTTTGCGTGTTTCTTCTGCATTTACAAGTTCTTTTTCCATAGTACCGTCAATCTGGGTACGACCAGATGGATTTGGATCAGCCTTTGCAGCAAGATTATCCCAATGCTCAGCAATTTTTCCGTTGCTGTCAAAGCGGAAAATATCGAATGCTACCTGCTCACCAGCACCTGCAAAATTATAAACAGTCTGTAAGAAAACTTTGTCGCCATCTTCAAATGCACGAATGTTGTTGACAGTTGTTTTTACCGGTGCGGATGCGAGATAAGTTACAGAGCCTAAAAAAGCATCTCTGCCTGTACCGTAAGCCAGATTGTGCTGAATATATCCTTCAGCCAGTAAATTTTTTGCTGCATCTGTATCACCAGTTGCAAATGTGTTGATGAGTGCCAATGCTTTGTCTTTGTTTGTCATGTTAGTATCCTCCTATCTCAATATTTGAAATTTGTCAATACATCTCTCCGATATATTTTTGAAATTTATCTCAATACCTTTGACGGTATCAATTCATTGTTAATAAATCAGTTGCCTTGTTTATCCATACACTTACCCTATCAGTTCTCACTGGATCCGTGTCCTTACATTCCTTCATTCTGTTTTATGGATAAAGGTACAGGGTAGACTTTTGCTTGATTGCTGCCTCATTGGGCTGATGGAGGAACCCTCCTTATCCCTGTACCTGTATCGGCACTATAAATCTGTTAAGCCGCCTGTAGCTGACTCTTTCTATAACTTCCGAAGACAAGCTCCGGTTCATAATAAGCTTTCTTTTTCGACAGTGTAAATATAAGGGTAAGCACCTTTTTACTTATAACCACCAGTGCCTGCATCTTTTTTAACGGATTATTTTCCCTTGTTTTCAGGTAATCATAAAGCTGACGCAGTTCCTTATTGTTTGCCACCATGGTAAGTGAAATCTGATACAACACACTTCGAAGATTTTTTCTTCCCCTCTTTGAAATACATGTTCCACTCTTATTTTTCCCGGAACTATCCTCGATTAGGTTATATCCCGCTAAACGGCTCATCTGTCTTGCGTTCTCAAAACGCAACGGGTCTCCCAATTCACCCAGGCATGTTGCAAGTGAAACTACTCCTATTCCGGGTATGCTCATCAAGTATTCTGCTATTTCTGTTTTCTTCAGTGCTTCTGACATTTCCTCTTCCACTGATTTCAACTGGTTTGTTATTAGTTCCAGTTCTTCCATCAGTTGCTGTATTTTAAAGCGGGCTGCCTTTTCACCGTAATCAACACCTATACTGTCTTTCGCAGCTTCTATCAACTGGGCTGCCTTTTTCTGCCAACCGTCTTTTTGACTGCCTTTTTTATTTCGTCCAGCACACCATCTTCCCCTAATTCCAATATAAACTTAGGAATAGGGCATACTTTCAGAAGATGCATGGATGCTTTCCCTTTAAAAGGTTGTTTAAATACTGTTCCATACTCTGGAAAATATTCATCCAATACCGCAGTAATTGTATTGATAATGGATTTCTTTCTCTTATTCATACTGTGTCTGGTTGTTGTAAGTCCCCGCAATTCTGCATAAACATCATGAGGAAGATATGTCTCAAAATATCGTCCGTCTTTTACCAGCCTGGCTATGGTAAGAGCATCCTTTTTATCTGATTTTGTCTGGCTGTTATCATCCAGTTCCTTTGCCCTTTTGGTATGATATGGATTTACCAATACAACCGTGATTTTTGCCTGCTTTAACAGGAAATTTGCAAATGCCTTCCAGTAATGTCCGGTTGGCTCCATTCCAACAATAACCTTATTGAAATCTTCCTGCTTGCAAATTTCATAAATCCTTGTTAAGATAGCATTGAAACCATTCCGATTATTTTCAAATTTAAGAGCCTTATTATGCTCAATGCCACGGCAATCTACAAATCTTGCCCACTGGTTATGTTTTGCAATATCGACACCGACAATTAATGTCTCGAATGTGATTGCTTCAAGTTTTTTATTTAAGCGTTCCTTTAAATGGTTTCTTTTACTCATGTTATAAAATCTCCTTTGTTTTGTGATGTATTAAGTCGTCAAACTCATATACATCATACGGGGAGATTTTATTTATTGCAAATTTCATGTTCTATAGGAATGCTTATATGTGTGCGTATGATTAAAAAGTTTTTTCAGAAATGACATTTTGTTACCTCCCTTTCTGATCTAATGTTTGCCTGGGTGAATGATGAGCTTGCATCGTTCGTTTCCCTTGCTGTAACTATACTATAACACAGTCGGCACATTTGAAAAATGGCTGAAAATTTGTATAGGCTACAACTTGAAATTGTAGTATAATGTATGTGAAAGGAAGTGATAGCGATGGAATTTAAGCATATAGAATATTTTTTAAAAACCTGTGAGTACACATCTATGTCCAAAGCGGCAGAAGCACTTTATATCTCACAGCAGGCATTGAGCAGATGTATCGCAGGCATGGAACAGGAATTGGGCTGTCAGCTATTCCAAAGAACCGTAAAAGGAATAAGTCTTACCAAAGAGGGAATGTATCTTCTAAATAAATTTAGTCCTCTGATGACGCAGTATCATCATGTATTAGATGAAGTTACAGAACATTTCGAGAGTCAGCCCGTGAAGCTGCAATTCTGTTGTGCACCACTGATATTTCGATGTATTGATCCGGAGTTGTTGTTTGATTTTCAGGAGAAATATAAAAACATATCACTTGAAATGTTAGAATTGTCTGACGCAGACTGTGATAAATATGTTGAGGAAAACGTGACACACTTAGGACTTCTTGCAATTCCAGAGAATCGACATGGCGAAAAGATTCCATATACTTTGGTGAAAACATTTCCCTTATATCTTTTTGTGCACAAAGATAATCCTCTGGCAAAAAAACAATCGGTGAATTTTTCAGAACTGAAAAATGAGAATTTCCTAATGCTTGACAAGAAATCGTATTACAAAAATCTGGTGTGGCATTATGCAAAAAGATATCATTTTGAACCGAAGGTCGCCTTTGAATCATCGGATGCAAATCAACTGATCAGTCTGGTAAATAAGGGGCGTGGAGTCGCATTAAGTCTTGAACCGATGTATGATCAAGGCGTTTATGGAAATCTTGTGATGGTTCCATTCGATGATAAAGATATTACATGGAGTATTGCTTTCATTTATCAGGATTACGAACGGCTGAGTAATGCAGCACATAAATTTATGTCATTCATAATAGAAAATGTTAGATAAAAAGATTCATTTTAATTTTTTGATTCTATATTAAAAGTGGACAGCCCCCAATTGGTGAACTGTCCACTTTTTTTAATAATATTCTCGTTCTTCCCACCAGTCTTTCACTTAACATCGGATTTCAATATAATCACATTCTCAGGCAATAACAGTACAATAAGATTTATCGGATGGATATTTCAACAGACGCTTATAACAATCCACTGTATATTTTTAAATCTTCATCCTTAAACACATTAAAGATTACCTTTTTTATTCTGCTGTCTTTGTTAAGATACTGCTTTACAGTGTCCGTTGCAATTTCAGCAGCCCTCTGCTGCGGAAAACAGAATACACCTGTAGACAAACAACAGAATACAATAGATTCCACACCAGTATCAGCTGCAAGCTTTAGGCACTCTGTGTAACAGCTTGCGAGCAGTGCTTCATCTTCTTTTGTGACTTTCCATTGTATAATAGGTCCTACCGTATGAAGAATATATTTTGCCGGAAGATTGTAGCCCGATGTTATCTTTGCTCTGCCGGTTTCCTCTTCATGCCCCTGCTTTGCCATAATCTCATGCATTTTCAGACGCAGTTCAACTCCCGCATAAGTATGAATAAAGTTATCAATACAAGCATGCATCGGCGAAAAACATCCAAGCATCTGTGAGTTGCAAGCATTTACGATCGCATCGCATTTCAGTGTCGTAATATCGCCCTGCCAGATATATAAACGCGAATCGGATTTGACAGGTGAAAGTGTGTCAACATCTGTGATTCCACGCTCTATATTTCTTTCTGTAAGATACTCATCCTGTATTTTCAAAAAATCATTACTGATTGGTCTTGGCGGTCTGATATTCATAAGTGAACGGAGCAGATTTTCCTGTCCCTGCTTATCCGTAGGAATGTTCTGTCTGCCAAACCGTATTTCTTCTTTTAAAAGATACTGAATCAGATATTTTCTTCGCTCATCCTGTGTCATAATACACTCTCCCTTATATCTGCAATTGCCTTTGCCATGTCACCGCCAATACCGATTGCACGTTCCCCGAAGCTTTCCGGCACTACTGCTTCGTCCATATTCAGGCGTATCAAGCTGTATGACGAGTGCTCCCTCACCATTTTTTCAAAAGGAAAACGTATTATAATCGGCGTATTAAATCCAACTCCAAGTTCCAGAAGAACAACCTTTTTATCTTTATTCTGTTCCACAAAACCCGCATACCTGTCGGCTGCCTCATGCCACGCTTCATCTTCCACAAAATAATTATCACAACGTAGATTCATAGCCATATTGCCGCCACACACCGGACATTTGGGTACAAGTTCCGATGGAATCAGGCAGTTTTTTCTTGCTTCATCCATTTTACGAAACAGTTCTTCCGCATCATAAGTCTTTGGATGACAGGCTTTCTGGCACTGGATTTTTCCATAGTCTCCCTGTGTTGCAAATATTCTTTGTTCATCAAATCCCGCTTTATAAAACTGATGATCCACATTGGTTGTCAGTACAAAATATTCCTTGTCTTTCACAATATCATAAAGCTCGGTATAAAACGTCAACGCCGGAGGATCAAAGCGGTTCATCAATGCGTGTTTTGACCAGTATCCCCATTTTGCCTCCTCGGACGGATACGGATAAAATCCGGCTGTATACATATCTGTCATGTAGTGCCCACCGTATTTTTTTATAAATTCTGCAAAATTGTCCGTAAACCTTTTGCCGCCATACTGGATTCCTGCCGCTGTCGATGCCCCGGCTCCTGCCCCGATGATAACACAGTCTGCATTTCTTATATACTCTGCTGTCCTGTCAATCTGGTCTTCATATGCATCCTTTTGGAATACATAATCCCTTGCCGGAATACTGCATAAAAAATCCTGCCAGTTAATATGCCCTTTTCTGATTTTCTTAAAGATCATAGCTTAACCTCTTTTCTTAATACACTGCTTCGGACAAATTTCTGCACATCTTCCGCAATGCAGACAATGATTCTGGTTGATAGTAACCGGAACTGAAGATATATCAATACACTTTTGCGGGCATACAGAATAACACAACTTACATCCGATACAGTCTTTTCCAACAAAATAACCTGTCTGAACAGCTTCGGTTTTCCCGATTGTTATAGTATCCCTCACAATATTTGATGGATTGCTGATATCAAAATACTCTCCCTGTGCCTCATACAACCGAAACACTTCGATTGCATCTTTCGTATCTCCCGGATAGATTTTCTTCATATAAGGATTTTTTTCAAACATAATATCAAGATTCTTTTTTCCGATGTTCTTTATTTTTCCACGCAGGGACACCGCAATTTTGTCTTTTGTTGCGGATATTGCCACATACTGCTGATCCATTAACTGGTCATAAAATGCTTTTCCCTTTGCTGTAAGGAAATACACACCTTCTTCATCATAGTACATCATATCTATGATTCTTGTCTGAGGATGTCCATCTGAACCTATCGTTGCAACTGTTGTTGAATGAATTTCATCCACAAGAAGTTTGAGATAATCCATTTTTGTCATTTCAAATTCTCTCCTTTCAGTCTTCTCTCATCCGGACTTTACCGTCGGTTATGGAATTGCACCATATCAGCTTTTTGCTCGCAGACTATACTGCCGGTCAGGAATTACACCTTGCCCCGAAGACTGTATTTTTTTGTTGATTACCTGTTATTAAAATTCATAAGGTGGATTTCCGGAGAAATCTGCGATTACACCATGAGGATTTTCAAGATAGAATACCTCAAAAATAGGATTATCTGCTGTCTGGTACTGTCCCTTAACGATTGGATTATTCATGCATCCTTCCTTTACACTCTTGTTGTCCTCAAATACTGCTTTACCATGAATACGAATCCATGCATATTCTGGCGAAGAAACAGAAACTTCTACTTCAGGATTTGCTAACATATCCTTGTAAACATCCTTTGTGTTGTTTGTACAAAACCAAAGCTTTCCATCCTGCTCAAAGCAGAACATGAATGGACGGCATTTTGCCTTTCCATCTCTTCCGACTGTTGCTAAATACTGAACTGGATTTTTCTGTAAAAATTCTACTATTTTCTGCATTTTAAATTACCTCCTTAATTTGTTGTAACATTATTTGTTACATCTTATGTTTGTACTGTAGCACTTGTTTGATGTAATGTCAATAGTTACATCAAACTTTTTGTAACTTTTTTTGTTACAACTCCCTTTAAAGGTTTTGCATTGATTGCAACAAATAAAAAAGGCTCCGAAAATTGTGATGATATAATCACGCATCCGAAGCCTTCTGTATGCTACTCTTTCTCTGTATACATTGCAATATCTTTTTTCACATCAGCAAGTGTCATTTCTGAAAGTTTTTCCTCCATCGCCCTCTGTACCTCTAACAGCCTCTTATCAAGAACATGGTGAATATTCTTTCCTACCGGACATTTCTGATTGGGATTCTCATGAAAATGAAATAGTTCTTCATCTGGTGAACACTCCACTGCTTTATACACATCAAGGAATGTAATCTGCTCCAATGGTCTGGTAATTGTCACACCGCCTGTCCCTCTTGCAACTTCAATAAGACCAGCAGCCTTTAATTGTTGCAATATTTTACGGACAATCACCGGATTGGTTCCAATGCTTGCTGCCATAAAATCACTGGTCATCTTCTGATCTGAAAATGTATCTATACAGGCAAACATATGGATTGCCATTGTAAATCTGCTTGAAATCTGCATTATAAACACCTCTCTTTGACAATAATCATATCAAAAAACAGATGTAATTTCAATGGTTACATTGTTGTTAAAAATCTAATATAAATATAATCAATAGTCTGCTTTAGAAAAACAGGAAGATACTTTACAAAATCTTCCTGTTTTTCTTTTTGTTTTAGTAATATCCTCGTTCTTCCCGCCAGTCTTTCACATAGCATCTTATTCCGATATAAACCACATGCACCAGAAAAAGCAGTGCAATGAGGTTTATCGGAATAACAGATTTTATCCATTCACCGAAGTAGATCACGATAGCTGTACTCATTATCGCCATCATAATACTGATGATATCCCAGCAATATTTCCGGTAGATTTTTCCAACCTGATAGCCAATTCCGATTTGTTTAATTTTCAAAAACGGAATCCTTTCTATTCCACTATTTTTTATCACCATACTATTGCTTCCGTATTAAAATTATCTATAATATCTTCTTATACGACAATCTCCGCTATCATTAAACTCCTCTATCTCATATCGCACCGGACCGTCCTCATATATTTGAGCATAGAGTAAACTCAGCTTTTCTGTCCTTCCGCAAACTTCAGTCCACTCATCGGGTAAATCAATTTCAAAATTTGCCTCTGCAGTCTCACATTCTGATTTCCGAGTCGAAGTACTGTTCCTGAAAATAAGTTTTCTCCCTGATTTCTTCCTTAATAAATTCATTTGATGTAATATCTCCATGTACTACAGCAAATTGCACCTCTTCGGAAGAAAAAAACTCTTTTAAAATTCCACCGATAGCATTTTCATCACTTGGCCCTTCTACAATCACCGCAATAACTTTTTTCTCACTCATCAGAAAGGCTCCTTCCTGCTTTACGAAATGCTCGCGCAATCTTTAAACTATCCGTCTCTTCATAAATCGCCTCATCCTGTCCCCCCAGAGTAATGCTTCTGATATACATGCTGCGAAGATTGTTATTCTCCTTCACTCTCTTCATATGGATATAGCGATTTTCCGGATTAACAGTTGAAAACATAATACTGCTCTTATCAAGCATCTCAAGAGCTCGTAAGTTATGAGATGTAAAAATCAGCTGTCCCTTAGCACTCTTTTGAAAAATATCAAGCAGCTCTCCAAGCATATATTCAAAAATTCCTGCATCTAATTCATCAATCACAAGACAAATTGATGGATTTCCAAATGCCTGAATAAGCACATTCAAGATAGAAATAATCTTAATAATTCCCTCTGATTCCATACGAATAGGAATCGGATTTTCCCCTTCACGCACAGACATCAACTCTACCTTCCATCCTTCTTCGCCAGAATCTAGTGCCTGTTTTCCATAATCTTTCACATCAATCATCATTCCTGGAATGATTGTATATAATACAGTATTTATTTGTTTAATAATGACATCCAAAATTTCCTTTGTTTCAACATCTAATACAACCGGTTCAGTCAAAGGTATCGCAAAATCTCCCTTTGCACCAATCTTATTATTTTCTATACGAAAAGCCATTGGTAAAAAGAAATTTGCTGTTATCATTCCTAAATGAGTATTCCTAATAACAAATAAATCCTTAAAAGAAAATTCAAATAAGGCTTTGATTACATTAGAATAATTCTTAAATTTATCCTCAACTTTTTGACAGAAAATTTCTCTACTGCTCTCTCCAAAAATAAAAGAACAATTACTTTTCTCTGCCATCTTTCTGGCCACGATTAAATCGGTTCTTCTCTCTTTATCCTTACCAATTAACTCATCAAGTCTCTTTTGTGGTTTAAAAATACTCTCCGGCTCGCAGCGTATATAATCCATGAAAACATTCTTATTCGTTCTCTTTCCATCCTGGTTAATTGCACAATTCAAAAACTCTCTCTCTATTACAACATCACCATCCTTTTTTCTCAACTCAATATTGTATCCAACCTCATATATTTTTTTCTTACCAAATATCTTAAATTCTGCACTCATATGAGCCGCATCATCGTCCACTCCAATATAATCACTTATACTCTGATCAATGGTCTCACCAATCATTATCTGCTGGAGGAAATATAAACCATCTACAACAGCCGTTTTTCCTGAACCATTCTGTCCATAGATTCCAAGAATCTCTGCACCGCCAACATTAAGTGATTTTTCATTATCCATAGGCATAAAAATAGTACCTTTTTTAACATTTTTGATATTTTGCAATGTCAATGAAGACAAACGAACAATAAATTCTCCCATTTTGTCACCTCCACAATTCGTCTTTGTACAAAACTATAATAACATATTCTCCATTTTTAGTCAATATAATCTCCATCTTGATACATTTTGTTCTATTTTTCAAATTTTGATATTGTTTTGCGCCGCTATATCCTTTTTCTGTTCATTTAGATCTTCACAAGAATTACATTGTTTGTCATATATCAACCCTCCGCACATTCCTCTTTCCCAACTAGCACAAATAGAAATCACTCTTCGATTTCTATTTCGTCAATCACTTCAATCCGCAAAAGTTTCGTTACCTGCTTATTCTTTTTATCCGTATAGCAGATCTTCATCCATTCATCATCTGCATCCAAAATCGTGCAGGATAATTCTGTTTTTCCTACAAAATCCAGAATAGCCTCCGACTTAATAGTACATTGTTCGCCTACAAGATCATCAATCAACTTCGACATATAATTATCTCCTTTCTGTTTTTTCTCCAATTGTTTTACTTTTGCTTCCAGCCGCTTTACCTTTCGCGGATATGCTGAATAGCAAAGCAGCAAAACCAATGCTATAATTCCACAATATTCCATAGTTATCTCCTTTTCTTCTCATACAGGAAGATTATTTGAATCTGCTGTGCCCCCACCAATCGGGTATTAATTCAATTAATCTCACCGTCTTTCTTGTTTCATAATCCATTAAAATCTCAATATCACCACTTTCCTTATCCAGCTGCATCATATATTCCCGGCATGCTCCACATGGTGCTCCCACACTGCCGTCTTCAACGACCGCAACCATTTTATCTATTTTACTTTCTCCATTTGTAATCATATTTGCAATCGCATTTCTTTCTGCACACATTCCTAACGTGCTCGCGGTATCAATACATACACCAACATATATATTTCCACTTTTCGTTAATATCGCTGCCGCAACGCCTCCTGCCTCAATGAACGGAGAAACCTCTCTTGCATTTTGAACCTCTCTTGCCCTATCATACAAAATTTTCCAAATATCTTTTTCCATATTTTTACTCACTTTCAATTACTGCATATACACCATAATGATCACTTGCACATAAATTAATCTCAGAATACACTTTTGTTCCAAAAACATCACATTCAACTAATCTCGGAAATTTAACCGGATATGTATTTCTAAAAAATATACGATCAAATCTTTGATTTATTTCTATTGTATTATCGTGAAATCTTGGATTATTACGGAAATCCAAAGTGCTTTTTACTGCCTTTCCATTTACCTCGGTCGAGGCTAATGCCAGGTCATAATAACATGGATTCGCCTCAATTTCATACAAAGAGCATTCTCCCTTCAGCATTCGAAACACATCAGAATCATTGCCGCTATTAAAATCTCCCAAAACAAAAACATAATCACAATTTTTTTCAGCAAGTCTGGAAACGATTTTTGAAATATATTTTTCGCGCTTAATAACACTATCCCATGGCAGGTGCATATTCACTATTCCCAATGTTTTCAAATTGTACTGAATGGCAGCATATTGCGCATTGACGTACATCCAATCTTCCTTTTCAATAATTGGATAGGCACTAAGCAGACAAATGCCTCCCTCATCATTTCCATAACTAATAAAATAGCAACTCATCTCCAGTTTATCTGCAAGTTCATAAGCCATTGTTTTATCTTTTACCTCTTGTAAACATAAAATATCCGAGTTTATCTTTTGTATTTCCTTTGCTATGCACTCGGCCCGAAAAGGCATCCCCTCATCACTATTCCAAATATTATATGTTGCCAAACATAATCTTTTTTCACATTTCCTCACTATACATCCCTCTCCTCCATAACCAATTCCATTTCTAAGCATTTACAACACAATTTTCCAAGTCCCGAATTTTGTCGCCCACATCTTCCGGGCAATGAGCATCCGATGAAGTAATAATTTTCACATGATTTTTCTTCAATGCCCGAAGTAATTCCTTCTCCCATCCCATATCATTCTCCCGGACTGCTGGAAATCACCTTGCCGGTATTCCAGAGTGTCACTGCCCTTTTCGCTGCCTCCAGCCGCTCTTCCTCGGAGTGGAAATCAATCGTCACCGAATGACATCCGCACTCCAGACACATCACATAATAACCACAGCCACATTCCTCTTCCAACAGTGCGCCGCCTTCACAGAGCGGGCAGTCACTGATCTCTAACATTTCTTCGATATTCATATTCTTATTCCTTTCTTTTTGACCCGTTTTAATTTTTCCTCCCAAAACCACCACAGGGCGCTGCACGCAGCGCCCCATTCCTGCTTTTATTTGTAACTATTCAGTTACCATTATTTTACAAACTTATCCAAATCCACGCGGTCAAACACTTCCAATGCTCCCCCACGGGTGGCGTTGAAAATCTTCACATGGTGTTTGATGGCATGTTCTTTCAAAAGGGTGTACGCATTCAGCGAACCATCCAGGAAATATTTCTCGTAATCATCGCTCTGGATGCCAAGGCGGCGCATACGGTCCACAATCTTTTTGGCATCACGCTGCTTCAATTTGTCGTCCGTATAACCGTTGATAAAATGCGTATTTCCGGTAAATGTCGAGGTGCAGTCACAGCCGATCAGATAAATCTCGGAAAATCCCATGTAAACCGCCATCTCGATCATCAGCGACATCACCGTCGAACCGGACGGGATATAATATGCCAGCGGAGAACGTTTTACTTTGTACTTATCTTTTGCGATATTGTACAAAATAACCGGATTTTTCGGTTTCTCACGGAAAATGTTATACGTCGTAATATTGGTAAATAATGGAATATTTCCAATTGCCTCGTTGATCTCCTCGCTCTGGAATTTCGCACAAATGCGGTCAATCAGGAAATAATAATCCGGACGCCAGGTCGTCTGGTCAAATGCTTTTGTCACAAGGTTACAGCCAAAGGTGATCTCGCCATTTTTCTGGAGTCCTTCCAGATCGGAAAGACGCATACTTGGGCCGTTTCCAACGAGGAAACAACGCTGTCCCTTGTGCTTGTTTTTGTAAGAATATAACAGCTTGCTGTTTGCCGTACGGCAAAGTCCCATACAACGGAGCATACCGGAAAAGGCAATATAGCCGTCACGAAAGCTCTTCCGGATGACATTCTTCGTATGGATGACCCATTTATAAAAGCGGAATGCCGGCCCAAGATCCGTTTTAATCGTCTTCTCAATAACACGGCGTGCCGCATGGGCATCGTCGAGGTAATTGAACTTTTCCGTAAAGGCTTTGTATTTCTCATCGTATGTGAAATTGGCAAACTGATCCAAAATTGCCTTTACAAGGTCATCCTGTGTCTTTACGATCGGACCAGGCAATTCGTTGATATCAAAATAAAAGTCGCGGATCTCACCCTGATATTCATCGAGATCATACATATAAAATACCATCGGGCGCTTCAAGTCGCCATAATCAAACATCGTCGAAGAATAGTCCGTGATCATAAGGTCACTGATGATGTACAGATCATTGACATCATCGACCAGCGTTACATCGATCACACCCGGCACATCATTTGCCACATCTTTGAATCCGATCTGATGGTGTGCGCGGAACAAAAGGACGTATTCGTCACCAAGCTGCTGCATCAGTTTATTAAAATCAAGTTCTGTATTGTACTGGAATCCTTCACCCTTTTTAAACTGGTTATCGCGCCAGGTCGGCGTGTACAGGATCACTTTCTTTCCCTCCGGCACACCGATCTCTTCCTTGATACGTTTGACATCTTCCTCGGTAAATTTAAAAAGTGCATCATTTCTCGGATAACCGGTTTCCAAAATAATATCTTCTTTATGACTCTTATCAAGACGGAACGAGGAGATCATCTTTTCGCTGTAAAAACGGGATGGCGAGATAAGATAATCCATTTTGCGCCCCTTGATATAATATTTTTTGTGCATTTCTGCCAGGGACTGTCTCGGATCCACCTCAAACTTGATATCATTTCCTAGACGCTTTAACGGCGTTCCGTGCCAGGTTTCAACGTACACCTGATGCGGACGCGGAATCAGATAATTCGGCAGGGCTACATTGTTAAACCAGTATTTTGCTTTCGCATAAAGGATAAAGGCCGAGCGGGAATCCTTTTTTACGACACGCGTATGCCGGCGCACTTTCAAATCCCTATGCGCCTCCACATCATTTACGATCCATACAAAACGAAAATCACGATATCTTTCATCCTGCATCAATTCTTCATAGATAGCGCGCAAGTTTCCGCCACAGCGTTTTCCGCTAAACGCCTCAAAGACGATCAAATGTTCATTTAAAATCGGATGGGTAAAACACTGCCACCAAAATTTCAATCGTTTCTTCAAAAACCGCTTATTTTTATTTGAAAGTAAGCCACTCATAAATATCCTCCAATTAACTCCATATCATAATGGTTTTTCCAAATTCTTTGTGTATATCCGCCTCAAAAGCCTTCCGCATATCGTCGATAGAACGTATTTTAAATACGCCGCCTACAATATTCTGCAAATACTCCGGAATCTCCGGATTGGTCTGATACAATTCAATCGTTTTGATAAAATCTTCTCTGCCGCTCCGGCTGCTGCCAAACATCCGAAGCCCTTTCTCAAGTATCATACGGGTGTTGATCGAAACCGGATTTTCCGACACTCCCAAAATCGCGATCGTGCCTTCCGGGCGGATATAATCAATGATCTGATTGATCGCTTTTGGAGATCCTTCGCCGCCGACACATTCAATCGCATGATCAATCTGTAACTCTTCCGGGATCCGGGAAACCACATACGTCTCATCGGCAAAGGTAAAATCTGACAATTTGTCGCGATTTACACCAAAGATACATAATTTCGTATCCGGAAACATTGCTTTAAAAAATACGGCCGTGATGTAACCTAAGTTTCCATCCCCCCAGATACCAACGCACTCCCGCCGCTTATGAGCAATCTTGTCAAACCGGCTGAGAGCATGAACACTGACCGAAACAATCTCGGTAAATGCTGCGACAAGCGGATTAAGATTTTTCGGGAGCCGCACCAGCCTGTCTCTGCGGATGTCCACTACATCCTGCATGAAGCCGTCAAAACCGCTTGCACGGAATTTGGAATCTCTGCGATAATTTTCTGCAATGACCGGATCTTCACTCATCGGGGTATTCGGAATCATTACTACTTTTTCCCCTGCCTGAAATTCCCCTTCCGGGTCATAGACAACCTGTCCAATCCCTTCGTGGATCAGCGCCATCGGCAATTTCCGGCGCAGAACATCTTCTGCACGCTTTCCCTGATAGTATCTCTGATCGGCATTGCAGATGGACAAGTAAGTTGGTCTGACGATCACTTTTCCGCTTGTCAGATCAATATCTGTAAATTCTACTTCAAATCGTCTGGGTGCCACCAGACGGTATACTGCGTTCAGCATAGTCTAATCTCATCCTTCCGATTTGTTGTTTTCTTCCCCTTTGATCAGAGCCTCTGCCACACGCAGATCGTAAGGATACGTAATCTTGATATTAAATACCTCTCCGTCCACAATATGCACTTTCTCGCCCTTCATAACAAAAATCTTTGCCGCATCGGTCAAAAGTTCTTTTTCTTTCGGGCTGAGTGCCTGATACAATTCGCGAAGTTTCAACGCTTTAAAGGTCTGTGGTGTCTGTCCCTGATACATTTTACGGCGCTCCGGAATATCACTGATCACCACATTGTCTTCGCTGCAAACGATCGTATCCGTCGCTGCCACCGCAGTATCGCAGGCACCATATTCTTTTGCATAGCGGATGTTTTCCTCTAGGATCCGCTGCGTCACAAAAGGACGAACCGAATCATGTGTGACAATGATCGTATCTTCATCGAGATTGCCTTCCTGCTCAATGTAAGCGATGGAATTCATAATCGTCTCATTTCTCGTCTCGCCGCCTTCAAGAACCACAATTCTTTCGGTATCTTTCATATATTTACGAACGAGGTTTTTGGTGTGTGTGATCCATTCGGTCGGACACAGAACCAGAACCTTTTCAAATTCGCTTTGCATGTAAAATTTTTCCAGTGTGTGGATCAAGATGGGTTTGTCTCCCACCAAAAGATACTGTTTTGGTTTTCCAACATTTCCCATACGGCTTCCAACGCCACCGGCAAGTACTACTCCATAAATCATAACTTCCTCCATTCCACCAGAATAACAGCTGCAAAATTTCTGATGTATTTACTGTTGTACTTCTGTCTCTATTTTAATGCTTTTTCGCCCAAATGTAAAGAACTGCTTTAAACGCGTTTTTTTCTGAAGCGGAGCAGCAAACAATATCCTCTTTTCTGTGCGAAGCATATACTGTCCTAAAAAGGCATAATCCCCTTTGGTATCCGGCACCATCCGGAGTGACCGGGAAAACGTCATGCGCACCCTCGCCCGGTACAGCTCATGATAGCGGTACATAAATCGAAGTCCGACCGGCTTATTTGTCAGGGAAATCCCGGCTTCAAATCTTTTTCGCGTATGTCTGCGCTGTCCCAGATAATAGATATCTTTTTCTGTCGCCGAAAAGGAAATCTCACGGTTTCGATTATCCATCGCATAATAGAGAATTTCCGGGTCATCGACCGGATGAATGACCTCGCCCCGTACTACCAGCTTTTTCTTCTCATACCGGATATCCGTCACTTCATATGGCACATCCTTCAAGGAAGTAACAACAAGATTATGATACTTTAATCTGCCGCTCCGATATACAAATTCCGGCAAAATATCCGTCCGGCTCTTCGCCTCAAGAAGCCAGATCTTTACATCACTTGGAATCTGCTCACATCTGCATATAATATCTTCCCCAATATCTTCCAGGATGGAACAAAACTCTTCTTTCAGTTTCTCACTCATTCCCTCCTTTTCCGTAAATCCGGCATGATACAAATTCTGAATCATCAAATGCTGGAAAAAGGGAAGAACTTCTCCCTGTGCTTTTTTCAGCCGCTTCCATATATTCTTACTGGCAACGATCGGCGTCGGATATTCTCCGGCATCCTTCCACGTACGGCTGCGGTTCGGCTCTGTTACTACCTCTTCTTCCCGCCGCTCATACACGGCAAATTTTTCTGCCGTCTCATACATACGGCAGAGAAGGGCGAATTCTCCCTCGCTCTCCTTTTTCCGTATCAGGGCAGCAAACTCCGGGCGTACCAGCAGACGGGAAGCATCGATCGTTCCCACATTGTAATGCTCTCTGACATACGCCATATGCTGTTTTCCCTCCACCGGTTCATCGGAAACCACCACCATCATCACATCCGGCTTCAGCGAAGCAAGAAAGGCATCCAGGCTTTTCCGCTCCCGCTTTGTAAGGACAAGCGCATCTTTTCCCGGCACATATTCTTTTGTCAATTCTTTCCAAAAAACAAATGAATGTCTCAATCCAGTCTCCTTATCTCATCATATACACGTTTACAGTTATCCTGGTCAAACCAGCGGTAAAAGGCATTGCCACGCTCATCGTACAGCGGCTCCAGCACACAGTCTTTCTCAATTGCCTGTATCAATGCCTGTATTGTTGATTCGTAATCATAACACACCGGTCCCAGCCCGTCTCTCTCATAATCAAAGTACCCTTCCGAATACACCTGTCCCTGAAAGAACGTATCTTTATCAAACTGGGCATAGATCACCGGCTTTTTCAGATACGCAAAGTCAAATGCGACACTGGAAAAATCTGTAAGAAGCAGGGCGTTACTGCGAAACTCCTCCTGGTAATCAATTCCATTCTGCATTACTTCGATGATATCATTTCCGGTAAAATCTTTCAACTGCACTTTATGATGGGTATGCAGGAAAAATTTACCGCGGTATCCTTTTTCTCGCATGACCTGAAGCAGTCTCTCATCATGAATCAGCGCATTATAAAAACGGTAAAATTCGGAATATTTAAACAACGGATTATAAATGCGTTCCCCGGTATCATTGTTCAGCCGGCAGGCAAGGGCAGCACGCCATGTCGGCAGGATCAAGATCGTCTTTTCCGGCGCCTGATCCTGTTTTAAATTGTCATATCTTGGAAGTCCCGTCAATTTAACGACCGACTCATCATAAAAATAATCGCCGTTTATAATCGATTCATATTCCGGTTTTGCAGACGTAACAAACATCTGCAGATTTTTATTAAACCGGTTCAGCCACTGCGACAGATCGTCCTTGATAATGCCGTGCTGCAAAAATACAAAGTTGTACTTGTACAGATCACGGATATACTCACTGTCGTCATCCCACGGATTGAAGATGTTATCTTCCCCCTGTGAGGATATGATATTTTTTGCCAGTAATACAAATAATTTATAATGAAACTTCCGGAACGGGAGCACCGGTCCGACCGCTTTCATTTTCTCGTAATCCACACTATCTTCTGACAGCGTAAACCTGGATTTTATATCGTTTTCTTCCGCACGTTTCAAATATTTGTAAAAATGCTCGGCGTTGTCACCTGCCACATTGATCCGTTCCATGACAAGCCACCGCTCTTTTCGCAAAAACGGGCGGATAATATGCGCAAGAATCCGGTATCCGGCAATTTCTTTTTTCCCATCTTTCAAACATCGCTTTAAGAGCGAAGCCTCTTTTGCCAGATGTTTTCCAAACCGTTTCTTTTCCACATATATCTGTGTATTTTCTGCATTGGCACTCACGATAAACCCATGATTATGGAAATACAGCTGCTCTACGTTTGGACTTAAATGGGAAAATTTTCCAACTTTAATAAATAAACGCTGCGGCATATTGTCCTTATATTTTCCATATACTTCATAGGTTGTCCCGGCTTCCAGAGGAAGCTGGATCTCATAGCCGCGCACACGCATGATTTCCTCGCCAAATATGACGGCTTTCCGGAATTCTGCCGGCTTAGAAACAATCGGAAAAACATCCCCCTTGTCATTTTCCACGGTAATGGTAATATCCTCTGCAAACGGACACCAGATCCGCCCGGCAAGTTCCAGACAATCTTCCCTGATATTCAGTACATCCACCGAAAACAACGATTTTGCCTGCAGACTGTACATTTTAATGTTTTTAAAATACAAGGCACCGCGGCGGTATACCAATTCTTTACGGATGTCTCTGCCATACTTAAGAGAAAGCGCATACAATTTATATTCCACATACATTTTATCCAGATGACAGATCAGATCGTCATCCATATACTGGAGCATTTTTCGAAGCCATTCTTTATACCATTCCTGCTCTTGTTCCGTTAATACTCCATTCAGATCATCGCGCAGACGCCACTGGAAATCATACAGGATCAGGTATTGGATGTACAAAAGTACCGTGCCGTATTTATCAATGGATTCCTGAATCAATTCCAGATAATAATGTTCCGGCGTATCCAGATACCACTCTTTTGAAGTTCCTTTATTCTGAATGGCAGAGGACGCATTTACACGTTTGCGGTACAGATGAAGTGCCTCCGACACCACACCGTATTTGAGTTTATCCAATATAATCGAATTTACAAATTTGGAATCTTCTGCAAATTTTAATTTTTCATCAAACTTATACTTACTTAGAACTTCTGCTTTCACAAAAGAAGCTGTCACATGCATCTGAATATACGTATATTTTTCGAGGACATCGATGATACGGCTTCCCGGTTCGTATTTAAAATATAACCAATGGTATTCATCCAGAGCCTCAAAAAATTTCTGCGGACACGCAACGAGATCAATTTTATCCTGCCGCTTTTCAAAAAAATCATAGACTGCCTGAAAACTCTCCGGCGTCCATTTATCGTCAGAATCCAGAAAATTTACATATTTTCCCTCTATTTTTTCGATTCCATAATTTCTGGCTGCACTTACCCCTTTATTTTCCTGCTTAAGATAAAGGATATTTTCAGGATACTTTTCACCATATGCCAGACAAATTTCCTCACTGTTATCTGTGCTTCCGTCATTGACAAGGATAATCTGGATATTTTCTTTAAATCCAATGGTCTGCCCGATCACGGAATCCAATGTCTCTGCCAGATACTCTGCCACATTGTAAACCGGTATGACTACCGAAAATTTGTATTTGTAATCCATCCTGTCTCCTTTCCTCATGATAAATCCGGTGCAAACGCAGTAACATGATAACGGCACCAATTCAATTGTATCAAATTGGTGCCTCTTTTTGTTTTTTACAATTATTTACATACTTCTGTGAAGTACGACTCTAACGCAGCTACAATCTCTGCACCAGCCTGTTCGCTGCTTCCTTTCACAAGATAATACATCTTGATCTTTGGTTCTGTTCCTGATGGACGAACCAAAACGTTGATATCGTCTTCCATATTAAATTCAAGTACGTTGGATTTTGGCAGATTTCCAATTCCTGCCTTATAATCCTTCACATCGATCACTTTATAACCAGCTACCTCTTTTGGTGCGTTGGTACGAAGGCTTTCCATCAGATCTGCCATCTTCTTCGCTCCGCTGGCCCCTTCAAAGGTAATGGACTGAAGTGCTTCTTTGAAATAGCCATATTTTTCATAGAGCTGATTCAACATCTGTACAAGGGAAATTCCCATCGCTTTGTAATGAGCAAACATCTCGCAGATCAAGAGGGACGCATTCACGCCATCTTTGTCACGGACATGTCCGCCGCTGAGATAACCATAACTCTCTTCAAAACCGAAGATATAACGGTCTACTTCGCCGTCTGCTTCCAAAAATCCGATCTGCTCGCCGATAAATTTGAAACCGGTAAGCACACGTCTGACTTCTACACCGTAGTCAGCGGCGATCTTATCGATCATTTTTGTCGATACAATGGTTGTTACAACCACCGGATTTTTCGGCATTGTTCCGTTGGCTTTATACGTCTTGCAGATATAGTCAAAGAGAAGAATTCCCATCTGGTTACCGGAGATCAACTGATAATCGTCGCCCTCTCTGACTGCTACGCCGACACGGTCGCAGTCCGGATCGGTTGCCAGAAGAAGGTCGCTTCCTACTTCTTTTGCCTTTTTCAATCCCACTTCCAAAGCCTCACGGATCTCCGGATTCGGATATGGACATGTGGTAAAGTTGCCATCCGGCATCTCCTGCTCTTTTGGAATCGTGATCTGGGTGTAGCCATTTTCTTTCAGACATCTTGTCACACAGTAACGGCCGGTTCCGTTGAGCGGAGTATAAACGATAGATACATTTTTGTCAATTTCTTTCGGATTCAGGGCACGCTCGGAAACAGCATCGACAAATCCGGTAATGACATCATCTTCAATATATTTGATCTTTCCTTCGGAAAGTCCTGCTTCAAAGTCCATGATCTTTACATCATCAAACACATCGACTGCTTCGATCTCTGCGAGAATCGCATCGGCAACTTCCAGCGTGATCTGGCAGCCATCGGCACCATATACTTTGTAACCATTGTATTTTGCCGGGTTGTGGCTGGCTGTCACCACGATACCACCGTCACAGTCCAAAGCACGTACGGCATAAGAGAGGGATGGCGTCGGCATCAGCTCTTTGTAAATATTTACCAGTATCCCGTTTGCTGCAAATACACTGGCTGCTGTTTTTGCAAAAATGTCTGATTTGTTACGGCTGTCATAGGCGATCGATACGGAAGGATTCTTTGCCGCTTTGTTCAAATAATTGCTGTATCCCTGTGTTGCTCTGGCTACGGTATGCTCGTTCATACGATAGGTTCCGGCTCCGATCACGCCGCGGAGTCCGCCGGTACCAAATTCCAGATCGCGGTAAAAACGATCGTTGATCTCTTCTTCCTTACCCTCGATGGCTTTCAATTCTGTCAAAAGATCTTCTTCCGTCACTTTACCAAGCCATCTTTTATAATTTTCCATCATATCCATTTTTGTAATCCTCCTTTATGCTTCTACATTGGCACGCCAATACTCTAATGTGTCTTTCAATGTCTGCTCCAGACTGATCTTGCGTTTCCAGTCCGTCTGCTCTGTAATTTTCGTAATATCTGCTTCGATAATTGGAACATCGATCGGACGAAGTCTCGCCTGTTCCACTTCTACATTGATCTCGCGTCCGGAAAGTTCGATGATCTTATCCAGAACTTCCTGGATCTCATAGGCTTTTCCGGAACCTACATTGTAAGTTTCCCCGCTTTTTCCCTGACGGATCAGACATTCGTAAGCGGCGATCACATCCCGCACATCAGTAAAGTCTCGTTTTGCTTTCAGATTTCCGACATGGATCACCGGTTCACGCAGTCCCTTTTCCACTTCAACAACCTGCTTACAAAAGTCAGACACAACGAACTGCGGTGACTGTCTTGGACCAACATGAGTAAATGCTCGCACCATCACAAGTTCCAGCTGATATGCCTGCGCGTAGATCGTACCGAGCATATTCTGGCAGCTTTTCGTCGCTGCATAGATATTTCCCGGACGAAGTACCGTATCTTCAACGATAGGCACCTGATCGGGTTGAATCCGTCCATACTCTTCCCCGGAACCGATCAGCAATACCCGTCCCTTGTATTCCATTTCTTTTAATACATCCAATAAATTCAATGCGCCTTTGATATTTACATCAACGGTCAATTGAGGGTTAGACCAGGATACGGCGACCGAACTCTGCGCTGCCAGATGGAATATGTAATCCGGAGCAAAATTCTCGATCACATCAACTATTTCCTGTTTTTCCAACAGATTCATATCCACAACATCATAGCCTTCCGGCTCCAGTGTCTCCTGTTTCATCTTCGTAGAGCGCACCTGATAGCCGCACTCTCCACACAAATATTCAGCCAGATATTTCCCTACAAATCCGGCTCCACCGATAATTAATGCTTTTTTCATGCCTTCATTCACTTTCATTGATAATTATGCAATATGTGAAAAAGGCGCTGGCATCGCCCACATATGCGGTGAATCCCGGCGCCGTTTCCATATAAAAGATTAGATTGATTTTACTTTAATTTCTTTTTCTACTAAAGCCAAGTCATTCTTAACCATTCTCTCAACTAACTGGCTGAAAGAGATCTCACGTTTCCATCCAAGTTCTTTTTCTGCTTTGGCAGGGTTTCCAAGAAGGATATCTACTTCTGCCGGACGGAAGAACTGTGGATTTACTTTTACGATGGTCTTTCCGGTTGCCTTATCTTTTCCGATCTCGTCAACACCGGTTCCTTCCCATTCGATCTCAATTCCAACATGTCCAAATGCAACTTCTACAAATTCACGTACGGTACGTGTCTCGTTGGTAGCGATGACATAATCATCTGCGTGATCCTGCTGAAGAAGAAGCCACATTGCTTTTACATAATCCTTGGAATGACCCCAGTCTCTCTTAGAGTCCATATTTCCAAGTTCCAGATGATCCTGTACACCAAGTTTGATACGTGCTACCGCATCCGTGATCTTACGGGTAACGAACTCTTTACCACGACGCTCGGATTCATGGTTAAACAAAATTCCGGAGCATGCATACAGATCGTAACTCTCTCTGTAGTTCTTTGTGATCCAGTGTCCATACAATTTTGCAACTCCGTATGGAGAACGTGGATAAAATGGAGTTGTCTCTGTCTGAGGGATTGCCTGAACCAGACCAAACATCTCACTTGTAGAAGCCTGATAAAATCTTGCTTCCGGTTTTACCGTACGGATTGCTTCCAGCATGTTCGTAACACCAAGAGCATCGATGTCTGCTGTTGCCAGAGGCTGCTCCCAGCTTGTTGCTACAAATGACTGAGCAGCAAGGTTGTAAACTTCATCTGCCTGAGAGATCTTCATTGCTGTGATCAAAGAAATCGGATCAGTCATATCGGCATAGATAAAGTGAATTTTATCTTTAATATGCTCTACATTTCCATAATCTACAACGCTCTTACGGCGCATGATTCCATATACTTCATAGCCCTTTTCCAACAGAAGTTCTGCAAGATAAGAACCGTCCTGTCCTGTAATACCTGTTATTAATGCGTGTTTCATGATATCTCCTTTCAAACCTAAACATTGCTATTCATTTTATTTATTGTAAAATCTTAGATGTACTCGTTGCGGTTGCAGATTCTAAGATTTTCAAGTACTTTCTTGATATCTCCGGCATGGCCTTTGTCACAGATCAGCAGAGCATCTTCCGTATCTACGACGATGATGTCCTCCAGTCCTACCGCTGCGATCAATTTTTCAGAACCTTCGATGATCGAATTCTTTGTCTCTACGGTAATAACATTTCCCTGAACGGCATTTCCAAATTCGTTCGTCGAACGGATACGTCCGACAGCCAGCCAGGATCCTACGTCATCCCAGCCAAATGTACCGGGAAGTACGAAAATATTTTCCGCCTTTTCCATAATGCCGTAATCAATGGATTCGGATTCCATTTTTTCGAATTCAGCCTCAAGAACACTTTCCTGCTCCGAAGTACCAATCGCATTCTGAATATTTACGAGGCCTTCATATGTTTTTGGCATAAATTTTTTCATATTATTTAAAATGGTGGAAATCTTCCAGACAAACATACCGCTGTTCCAAAGGTACGATTCATCAGCAAGATATTCTTTTGCCTTTTTGAGATTTGGTTTCTCTACAAAACATTCAACACCGTAGGCACGCCCCTCACTCTGATCCGGATCAAATTTGATATACCCGTATCCCGTCTCCGGATAGTTTGGTGTGATGCCGATCGTTGTCAGATTATTTCCTTTTTCAGCCACCTGACAGGCATCTTTTAATACATTAACAAACATCGAATTGTATTTGATCAAATGATCGGATGGAAGCACGATCATAAGTGCATCATCATATTTTTTATTGATATGCACGGCAGCAAGTCCTACACATGGCGCTGTATTTCTTCCAACCGGTTCACACAATATATTTTCTTCCGGAAGTTCCGGCAGCTGTTCTTTTGCCAGTGCCTTGTAATCCCGGTTTGTTACAATGTAAATATCTTCCATATTTACCAGCGGTAAAATACGATTTACCGTATGCTGGATCATCGTAACCCCATCATCTGTCAGACTCAAAAACTGTTTTGGCAGATTTTTACGGCTTTTTGGCCAAAATCTCTCGCCACGTCCGCCTGCCATGATCATTGCTGTAACTTTCATAGTTTTTCCTTTCTTGCTAATTTTATAATTTTGACATTAAAATCTCATTGTTCCCATGAATATAATACTCTCCAAATCCCGCCGGGATAAAAATACTGTCTCCCGCCTGAAAATCATACCGGCGCCCCTTGTATTCGAGATAACCATCTCCTTTTACAACAAGCAGCGACTGGAAAGACGTCTTATCACACCAGAATTTGATTCTGCCGCCTTCTGATTCAATCTTGTTGACACAAAAATAATCACACTCAAACAGTCTGCGGATCCTGCCACTCTTTAAGCGTACCTCGTTATTGTCAAACACCTGGGAAGGTACGATCGGCGTCCTGTCAATCACATCCACTCCCCGCTCGATATGAAGTTCTCTGTAATTCCCATTTTTATCCTTACGAAGATAATCATATACGCGAAATGTCGTGTTGGAATTTTGCTGAATCTCCGCAATCACCACACCTGCACCTATCGCATGAATGGTTCCCGGATGGATAAAGAAGCAGTCTCCTTCATTCACTTCCACTTTATTTAAAATCTCCTGGATGGATCCATCCCGCATCTTCTGTTCCAGTTCTTCTCTGGAAACTTCCCGATTTAATCCGTAATATAAAAATGCATGTGGCTTAGCAGCCAGTACATACCACATCTCTGCTTTTCCCTGTTCCCCAAATTCGCTCTTTGCCGTTTCATCGGATGGATGCACCTGAATCGAAAGGTTTTCTTTCGCATCGATAAATTTAATTAAAATTGGAAATTTATCTTCAGGTTGAAATTTACAGGAAACAAATTTCGGAAACTGTTTCAACACTTCATCCAACGTTTTTCCTTTAAATGCTCCGTTGCGGACCGTACATTTCCCATCCGGATGACAACTGAGTTCCCAGCTTTCCGCCGTACAGTCACCATCGCCGGCTTTTCCATATAAGCGTTCCAGTTCATGACCGCCCCAAAGATAATCCTTGTATGCCGGAGCCAATTTCATTGGATACATATTATCACTCTTTGTCCTTTAACCTATTTTCCGGCAATTCGTTTTGCCGTCAATTTAAACAGTGTCTTAATATAACTCATAATAAATGGAATCAATCGTCTCTTCGACTCTCCATAAATTCTCTTATCAAACTCAATCGGTACTTCTCCGATCTTCAGCTTCTTATCGGATTTATTGAGGCGCAGGCAGAGAAGAACTTCCTGAAGCACATCATAGTTATGGCAGGTAAGTTTTACTTCTTTCAGCTGTGCTGTCTCATACATACGATAATCGGTAGAAATATCTTTTGCCTTGATCCCAAGGAAAAAGCGGAACATACCATTTAAAATGTGTGACATCACAATGGATGATTTCGCATCATTTGTCTTCCCGCCCTCTACATAGCGGGAACCGATAACGACATCGCACTTTTCATCCACAAATTTCTTATATAGATCAGGAATATACTTAGGGTTGTGAGATCCGTCGCTGTCTAAGATCAGGAACTTGTCCTTCTCAGCATATTTGATTCCGGTTTTGAACGCACCTGCAAATGCCGGTTCTTCCTGATTGATATAACGAGCACCATACTCCTCGCATACTCCTTTCGTGTTATCCAAAGGTTCTGCGGTATCAATAACCAATATCTCGAACTCTTCTCCGGTTTTCTCAACATTTTCAATAATTTGCGGCAATAATACTTTCAGATTTTCTTCTTCTTTATATGCCAGCAAAACTACGCTGATTCCCATGATTCTTCCTCCAAAATTCTTTGTAATTCATTATTCAACAATTTATTTTACCATACAAAAACATATTTGAAAAGGGTTTTCTAAAAACTTTATTATTTCCTTTATTGTATCATTTTTCTCGCTAAATATATTATGCGTCAAACCATAAAATAAAGCAGCTGCCGGCACCGCCGAATCCCATCCGAGTGTTGTCTGATACGTCCAATCTGTAAGAAACAAGGTTTTTTGCCAGTAAACTGCTTTATTCGATTCATAATTATATCTTCCTTTTTTAGATTATTCTACATAAGAAAGAGTCACTTTCTTGACCATAATACCTTTTCCGGTCGTGTCGCCGGCTTTTTGCGGCTCTTTTACCGTCTTACATTCTAAGAACAGCCAGTTAATATATTTCACTTTCTTGATATCAAGGCAAGGTTTTACTTTTGCCTCGAACGTTACGGATCCGGATTTCAAGTTATCAATCTTGCCAATCTGTCTTCCGTTCATCTTAACATACGTTGTTCCCTTTTTCTTTCCGGCTTTATAATCAATTGTTACTTTAATTACCTTCGCGTCATCCGAATACACACGGATCACACTCTGTTTTGTCGTCCATGCACCTTGATCCTTGTACAGCTGACTGTGCCAGCCTTTATGAAGGAAACTCTTTCCTAACGAAGCAAAGGACATATCGAGTTCTACACGTCGATTGGTGCTTCCCACAAGGAAATCGGTATATTCTTTCAAACCAAGAATCGGATTTTTCACCGCAATGATCTTATTATCTACTTCATAAATATGGCAGATATCCTTATATTTATGAGCACGCGCATAATCAATCAAATAAATTGTGCGGTCATCTAACTGCCCTGCCGTAAATATCTTTGCATTTTCACGGTCGCGGATCCGCTCCTGCTTTTTGGTCAAATAACGTGATAAATAAAAATTACTCATTTTAATATTGTCAAAATTTGACACTTTGGATCCGATCTGAAGCATCTGCGTCGCATTGTATCCATTACACGGATAATATACGATACGATCGTAGTTTCCAAGAGTCGTCTTCCAAAAATCACTGGTAACCAGAGAATCGTCTTCTTTTGCCACTTTCTGATACTGGTTCTGCAGACGGTGGATCGGAGTATAAAGATCTGCCAGCTGCAGACATATGCACACCACAACGATCACTTTCTGCCATTTTCCTGAGAAAATTTTTGTAATGACAAACAATGCCACGATCATGATCATATACATGACACACCATATAAATCGTCCGGAAGAACGAATGATCGCCAGCAGATTATCGATGAATGTCGGCCAGTGCACTTCAATAAAAATATTTTTTCCAAGGTAAACCAGATTGGAAAAAGCCAGGATTGAAAATACAAATACAACAATCACTCCCGGAATATAAAAGGCATACCGCTTTTTCAAATTCTGTTTCAAAAATGTTGAAAGCTGCTTTTTCATTGCCAGACGAATTGCCTTGTAAATCAGCGCAATAAAGCAAATACCGCAGAGGATAAGCATTCCAAGGCCAAGATAAGCAAATCCTTCGTACTGCAGATCTGTCATTCCCATTTTCTTAAAGAAAGTGGAATATCTCCAAGGATTAACAAATGTATTCAGATTCGCAGAGAAAAATCCAAATCCGGTTCCTCCCGAACTAAGCAGGGAAGTAAAGCCTCCGACAATAAAGAAAAAGAAACCAAAACTTCCACAAAAGGCAGCAAAATCAATGAGCACCCGTTTCCAGTCACGCTTTGATATCACCTGACTCAACAGATATCCGCACATAATTCCGCCGACCATAAAAATGATATACATCTGAATCAATACGCATAATGCGGCAAGTACCGCCCATGCAACAGCATCTTTTTTATAATCTTTAAATCTCTCCTGATACATCCAGATAAATATGGCTCCCATGATAAGGAAATGTGCCGCCAGCGAAGTGTGCCTTGAATTTTCTGACAAAACACCGAATAAACGCTGCAAAACCGGTGTAGACAGAATAAAGAAAATACTGCTCACACCGCAGAACACACGGCTTTTATTGAATCTGGAAACGATCATCGATGCCATTCCTCCGTTGAGGATATAGCACATAAACCCAAAGAGTCCAAAGTACTGGAATGTTGCAGGCAAAATCGGCGAGATCAGTTTAAAAAACAATGCAAATAACGGAATCGAATCCGTATATAACACACTAATGGAATCCGGATTGGTTAAATAGTCATGCATTCCAAGCGGAAAGGACCAAGGCGCCTTACGGAAAAATTTCCATCCAAGGTAATGCTGCTGCAGGTCTTTTCCGGTTAATAACCATCCATCATACGTAAAATTCAAAACACGTACTCCGTAGATTGCCATAAACAGAATTGCTCCTATCACAGCCCCTATCAAAAAATAAATCCTAAGTCTTGTATCCTTTTTCTGCATTCTTTTACTCCTAATCATCAAAATTAATTCTCTCTTCCTCAATAACAAGCGGTCTTCTGGTTACTCTCGAACTGATGTTCATAATGTATTCACCAAGCAGTCCGATAAAGAACAATTGTATTGAACCAAATATAAAAATACCAAGTAAGATTGGCGTCATTCCTGCCACAAATCTTTCCCAGAATACCAATTTCATAATAAGGTAAACAAGGGCAACCACAATGCTGATTCCGGATAAAATGAATCCCATAATTGTAGCGATACGCATTCCCACTTTGGTATAGGATGTAAAACTAAGCATCGCAGCATCGTATAAACTATACCAGTTATTATGCGTCTTTCCGGCGCGGCGTTTTTCCTGCTGATATTCGATATCTTTTCTTTTATATCCGAGTTCTGCTACAATTCCACGCAAAAACGGCGTCGGATCATCCAGATTGCGAAGTACCTCGATAAACTCTTTGTCATACAGTCCAAATCCTGTAAAATGCTCAATCTGCTCTACACTTGACATTTTTTTGATCAATTTATAGTAGCAGCTGCGGAGGAAATACATAAGATGATTTTCCTTACTCTTAGATTTGATGCCAATGACAATCTTGTTGCCCTCCTCCCACTCATGAACAAATTTAGGAATCATATCAATGGGATCCTGAAAATCTGCACACATTAAGATCGTACAATCTCCCGTTGTCTGCAGCAGTCCATAATATGGTGAATTAAACTGTCCAAAATTTTTCGCATTAAAAATCGCTTTGATCTTTGGATTATTTTGGCAGAGTTTTTTCAATTTAGGACGAGTCTGATCATGTGAATCATTGTCAATAAATACCAGTTCATAATCGTATTCCGGCAGACTCTTTTCAATCTCACTGATGATCGCCTCACTCAAAGGCTCCACATTTTCTTCCTCATTGTAAGTAGGTACAAGTATACTGATAACTTTTTTCATTGTATGTCAATGATTACCAAGAGCAATCATTTCCCCCTTTCGGTTATTTACATTGTGTACAAATATTTCAAGATTAATCTTCCCAGATTTTCCATGGTGCCTTGTCTGCGGCCCACATCTCTTCCAGTTTCATCTTATCGCGCTGTGTATCCATGCACTGCCAGAATCCGTCGTGACGTCTTGCCACAAGCTGTCCTTCTTTTGCAAGTTTTTCAAGAGGCGCTTTTTCAAATACCGTAGAATCCCCCTCAATGTAATCGAAGATTGCCGGCTCCAGCACCATAAATCCGATGTTGATCAATCCACCGTCTACATTTGACTTCTCACGGAATGCAGTAACCTCGCCATTCTCGTTTACATCCAATACTCCAAACTGCTGTCCGACATTGTAGGAACTCATCGTCGCAATTTTACCATGAGACTTATGGAATGTTACAAGATCCATGATGTTGATATTGCTCACGCCATCACCATATGTCAGGATAAACGGATCTTCGCCTACATACTTTTTAATACGTTTTACACGTCCGCCTGTCATAGTATTAAGACCGGTATCCACGATCGTCACTTTCCATGGCTCTGCGATATTATTATGAACGATCATCTTTCCGCCTTCAGCATAATCAAAAGTTATGTCACTATTGTGTAAATAATAATCAGCAAACCATTCTTTGATCACATGCTGCTTATATCCTGCACAGATAACAAATTCATTGATCCCGTAAAAAGACATCTCTTTCATAATGTGCCAGAGAATTGGTTTCTCGCCTACCTCTACCATTGGTTTTGGCTTCAAATAACTTTCTTCACTGATTCTTGTTCCAAACCCACCTGCTAATAAAACTGCTTTCATATTCGTTTCCTCCAATTTCTTTTTGTTTTATTTGTTCTCTTCTATATAATCTGCCTGAATAGACGCAATTCTCAACCTTGTATTTTGATTTGCAATCACTTCATAATGTACCTCTTCAATTCCATCTTCAAAATGGAATTCCGGTATCACAGCAGTTCGCTGTCCTGACATAATATCGACACTTCGCAGCACCCTTCCATCCGCTGCCGTAATATGGAACTCACCGAGCTTTACATTCGGCTCATTATTTTTTCCACGCTGGCGGTACTTAAGAGTTACTTTGTAATTTCCATCATTCTTCGTCATCGGCGCTCCGATCAATGGCGTTCCACCTTCCGGTTTCACACAAAGTTCTCCTCTGTTATTGATCTCACCATCTACCTGGAAGTTTGCGGAATAAGGGAAATCAATGGATTTCTTTGTCCATGTATTTTGAAATGCACTGATGCTGTCAAAGATATTCTTCTCAACAATATACAGATTATATCCTTTCATCTGTTCCACCAGCTGCATCCGGCTCATAATATAACTTGGAACGCTGTCTACTGAATTTTCCGGCACCATAACCATCGTTTTACCGGTATGTCTTCCATTTTCAAAATATTTGGAACTGGCTCCCCAGCCCATTCCCACATTATAATCTGTGTAAACCGTTACATTGACATCGCTGTCGCACAATCGCAGAATACGTCCATCATAAATTGCTTCGCCTTCAAGTGCGAGATCTACAATAAGATTCACATCATACTTTTTGGCTGCCTCCGCGATCGGCATCAGATTATCCACCCTGCCTGTCTGCGTTGTCTCAAAATAAGTTCTGAAATTCATAAAGGAAATAAAGGAAGCACCGGCAAACAATACAATGCAGATTGTCGATATTACCAGCACGTTTACACGTTGTTTAATATCCTGTAAAAAGACACCGATCAACAGCATGGACGGAATCATTGTCACAATGTGATAACGAAATTCAAAACTTTCGGATGCATAGTTGGTATCTGTGATGAGCAGGATCAACTGATTGACCACAAATACACATAAAAGCATACATACGATCGGTCTCTTTTCCTGTTTCTTTATTAAGCGTACACTATAGTATATAACAATATACAATATAAAGGATGTGATTGCACCGGCAAACAATGCCATAATTCCATAATCTGACATTACTTTCGGTGAAATTCCACCACTTACCACACCAAACAACTCATAAATACCACCAAAACATTTAATGATATTTGTCGCAAATTTCCCGGCCGGGATAAATGTCATGGAATCTGCTGAATTGGTGTAGTTAAGTACTTTTGATATTACCATTCCGGCTCCAAAACATGCTGTACCGATCAATACAAAAATAGATTTTTTCGTCAATAATAATTTTAAATCTCCCCGGCAGATCGCATTCAATACAACATACGCTGCAATCGGTACAATACCGCAGGCAAACATATAAACACCGGAAGAAATACCGGTCATAATTGAAAATATGCACAAAAAGATCAACGGTATCAGCATATTACGGAATTTTTTCCCGGCTTCACAACGCATCATAAGATCGATCATCAGCAGGGTAACCATAACTTTTAATGCATACGATGCCGTACCGGTAAAAAGCATTGGTGTATAGCCAAGCTGTCCCAATGTATACGGTGCAAATAAAATTGTCATTGTGGCAAAGCGGTATCCCATACTCACTTTAGCCTGTTTTAAAATATCAAAAAAAAGCGCGACAAAACCAATTACAAACAAGTTATTGACAAAGCCAATTGAAAAATATACGTTTTTTGTAATGGCATACAACGGGATGGCAAACATAATCGGAACATCCCATCCTACGGTTGTCTGATACGACCAGTCTTTGATCGCCAGTGTTTTTTGTTTCCAGATTTCAATGATCTGTGCCATACCACAACTGGAATCGTAGTCTGCCTGACATTTCAATCTCGTTAAATTGAAAATGAAAATACAAAGCAGCTCAACCACAAGTAAAACACCGAAAAAAATCTCTTTTTTGTTATTTTTTAATAATTTTTTCATATACATCCTCCATGTTAATTCCTAAAATACGTGTCTATTTCTTTTCTTCATCTGTCTTAAATGCCCAAAGTTTATTCAAAAAGAAATTAATTGGGATAGAGACGACAAGACTGATCAGTGGCGCTATTAATTTGGATATTCCTAACAGATCCACCCATACATAAGCAAGGACATTTGTCAGGATCAACCCGGTAAAACCATAGGAAAGATAGGATTTAAACAACGCTTTCCAAAAATTTCTTTCCTGTCCCTCTTCCAGTGAAAAGACAAATTTGCTGTTGAGCAAAAATGAAACAAATACACTGATCACAAAAGCAATCGTGTTGGCAACATACATATCAAGATTGTGTGCTGACAATATTCCAAGTTTACTAAACAAAAACAGACTTCCCATATTTATTGCATAAGAAAAAGCAGTATTCCAAACGCCTACCAGTCCAAAACGGACAAATTGAAGCAGGGAATCCCACACTTCCTCTGTTGCATCTACCTTTAGTATTTTAAAGATCAGACCGAAAACAGCGCGGACAATAATCTCGATAATATTCCATAGTTTATTTCCAATTTTCATATTTGTAATTTCCTTCCTGACTTACCGCTTTTCTCCAGGCAACGGTCTCCCGGATGCCTTTTTTAAAATCTGTCGCCGGCTGAAATCCCGTATCTTCTTGTAACTCCTCAATATCTGCACACAAATACATTACCTGTTTATCATAATACGGAACCTCTCCAAACCGAAGCTCCTGATCCGGATTCGCAGCATCCCGTATATCCGTGATGAACTCTTTTAACATCCGTGGCTGTCCGCTTCCTACGCAGTAGACTTTTCCATCTTTTCCCTTTTCAGCGGCAAGATAAAAAGCTTCTGCAGCATCATCGCAATACAAATAATCCCACATCTGTTCCCCTTTTGTATACTTTGGAGATTCTCCCCTCAACATGGAACAGATTCCTGACATTACCATCGTGCGGTCTTTATCTCCGGGTCCATATACACTCAGAATCCGTGTCCAGATATGACGGATTCCGTATTCCCTGCACACCGCCCGGCTCATCTGCCCGGCGCATAATTTGGCAATCCCATAACCGGTTTCCGGATTTTCTTTCAGTTTTGAAGAAAGTTTTACTCCATCCGGAACACGGCCAAACTCTGCCTGCGAACCTGCCCCAAGAAAAACGGAACAGTTTAACTTATGGGCAGCTTCCACAGCATCTATCGTATAAGTTACATTATCCAGCTGACCATACATATTGTTGCGTGTTGCTCCAAATGTACCGCCCCATCCAAAATGGAAAAACGCATCACAATCACAGCCGATCTTATCCGGCAGAAGATTCAGTTCTGACAGATTACATTCTACTTTTTTCACCAAAGAATGTTCCGGAATCCGGGCATTCTGAGGCGAATCGGGACGAACGACCGCATACACTGAAATTCCTTTTTTTACCAGAAGCCGGATCAATGCCTGTCCCAGCATACCGGATGCTCCCGTTATAACAGCTGCTTTCATTTCTTTTCTCCATTTCCTGTTTTATTCTTCTGAAATCGGTTCAATGATCATTTCTTTCTTAAATGTCTCACGATCCAAAAACGGTGCCAGATCTTCCAATGGCGGCGAGAACAAACTGCCATCCGGAAGTTTCTTCGTCGCTGACTTTGGTTCAAATTTCTGATCGATCGAAACCATGATCTCACAGATTACCGCGCCCTCTGTCGCAAATACCTTGGAGATCGTATCGTCCAAATCATCCGTCTTATCACAGCGGAAGAATGGATAGTTATATGCATACGCAATCTTTTCCATATCCGGAAATTCCAGGTCGTGACTCTGTGGTCCGATTCCGACAAATGGTTCTCCGAAGAAATTGGACTGCGTCTGACGAATGGAATGATATCCATTATTGTTAATCACAAAAATTTTGATCGGAAGGCGGTTTGTCTGAATGGTCTGAAGTTCCTGCAGATTCATCTGGATGCTTCCATCTCCGCTGATGCAGACAATTTCCTTCTTTCCTTCTGCCACACAGGCACCGATTGCAGCCGGAAGATCGTATCCCATAGATGCAATCGCGGAATTTATGATAAATCTCTGACCTTTTTTAATCTCATAGCCATGGCTTCCAACCACACAGGCAGAACCGTTTCCAACTACCGTAACGTAGTCTTCCGGCAGTCTCTTACTAAGTTCTTTGATAAACGCATAGACATTGGCAGGGTTTTTCTGCTCATAATGTTTTGGCAGAACAACCGGATAGGTCTTCTTCCAATGATCGCATTTATTCAGCCAGAATTCATCCGTATCTAATTTGACGTCGCCAAGTTCCTCGTTCATGACGTGCATTACGTCTTTTACGTCTGCACAGATCGGCATATCTACATGAATTGTCGGTTTTTTCAATTCGTCTTCATCGACATCTACAACGATCGTATATGCCTCACGCGCCCATGTCTTATAATTGTATCCAACCTGACGGATGCTCAGACGGCTTCCCAGAGACAATACAAGATCACTGTTCTGAATTGCAAAGTTTCCGGCACGGTCGCCCATGATTCCGGCACGTCCCACATACAGCGGATGCTCATCCGCAATCAGATCAATGCTGTTCCATCCTGTAACAACCGGAATATTTAATTTTTCTACTAACTCACAGAATTCTTCATATCCTCCGGATGTACGGATTGCACTTCCTGCGTTGATAACCGGACGTTTAGCCTGTTTTATTTTTTCAATTACTGTCCGGGCTGTCTCTTTTGAGAATTTCTTTGGCACTTCATCCGCACACTCTGCCGGATCGAAACTCCGAAGATCATCCGTCTCAATATAAGCTCCCTGCACATTTACAGGAATATCCAGCCAGCAAGGGCCGGGACGTCCTATATTAGCAAGATACAATGCCTTTTCCAGACAATATTTAATATCAAGAGGATCAATTACCATCTGACAATATTTCGTCATGCTTTCCACTGCTTTACAGATTTCAAATTCCTGATCGCCCATTGCCCGGAGATTCAGTCCGGTGCTGTGAGCCGTTGTATCGTAACGTACCTGTCCGGAAATAACAAGCATTGGAATGGAATCCAGCCATCCGCCGACTACTCCGGTAATCGCGTTGGTTCCGCCAGGTCCGGTCGTTACACAGACTGCTCCGATCTTATTGTGCATTCTTGCATACGCCTCACCGGCAATCGCACAAGCCTGTTCATGGTGCTGGTATACGCAGTGAAGTCCCTCCTGATGTCCCAAACCATCGTTGAGGTGCATTGCACCGCCGCCGGTAACTGTAAATACAGTGTCAATATCATGGTCAACAAGGAATTGTGCCACGTAATTTGATAATTTAATCCTCATTTTTATCCTCCATATCGGAGTAATAATTACCCCTGGTTTTTTTATTTATTTTACTGCTTCTTTGATCACTTTTGCCATGTAGTCGATCTTCTCATCTGTCATACCCGGATATACACCAAGCCAGAAAGTATCTTTCATGATACGGTCTGTCACAGCAAGATCTCCGACAACACGGTATCCTTTACCGGATGCACGCATTTCATCAAAGCAAGGCTGTTTTACAATATTTCCGGCAAAAAGCATACGTGTCTGTACGCCATGATCTTCGATATACTGAACCACTTTGTTCTTATCCACGCCTTCACGGCAGGTAAGAAGGAATCCGAACCAGCTTGGTTTGGAATTTGGACATGGTTCCGGAAGAATGAGCTTATCTTCTACTTCTTCCAGTGCAGCGCGAAGACGGTCAAAGTTATGTCTTCTCTTTTCTACAAATGTAGGGAATTTTGCCAGCTGGGCACATCCTACTGCTGCCTGCATATCCGTTGCTTTCAAGTTATATCCAAAGTGTGAATATACATATTTGTGGTCGTATCCAAGTGGAAGTTCTCCGTACTGCTTGTCAAAACGATGTCCGCACAGGTTGTCTCTTCCGGATGGACATACGCAGTCTCTTCCCCAGTCTCTCAAAGAGCGGACTGCTTTATGGATCAATGGGTTGTCTGTATATACAGCACCACCTTCACCCATTGTCATGTGGTGTGGCGGATAGAAACTGGAAGTACCGATATCACCGATCGTACCTGTGAATTTCTCTTCTCCGTTGATCGTGTATTTGGATCCCAAAGCATCACAGTTATCTTCAACAAGCCATAAATTATGTTTATCACAAAATTCTTTGATGGCACCAAGATCCCATGGATTTCCCAATGTATGAGCGATCATGATCGCTTTTGTCTTATCGGAAAGAGCCTCTTCCAACATAGAAGCATCCATATTGTACTGTGGAATTGTCATGTCTACGAATACCGGAACAGCACCATACTGAATGATCGGTGCAATTGTAGTCGGGAATCCGGCAGCCACTGTGATAACCTCATCGCCAGGCATAATACGGCGGTCTCCCATCAAAGGAGAAGTAAGTGCCATAAATGCAAGCAGGTTTGCGGAAGAACCGGAGTTTACCAGAGAACAATATCTGGTTCCGAGATACTCTGCAAATTCTTTTTCAAACTGATCGGTATATCTTCCGGAAGTAAGCCAGAACTCAAGGGAACTGTCTACCAGATTTACCATCTCTTCGTGTCCGTAATAACGGGAAGCATATGGGATGCGGTCGCCTTCTTTAAAAGGCTTTTCCTGATTGTGGTATTTGTCACAATACTCCTTTACCATCTCCAAAATACTTTCTCTTGCCTGTTTTTCATTCTGATTTTCAAACATAATCTTAATCCTTTCTGATTTTCGTAATTATTATCGATTTAAAAATTCTTTGATCTGCTTGTCCATAATATGTGCCACACTTTCTCCGGCAAAATATACTTTCGTCCATTCTACCGTTTTGTCGAGTGCTTCCGATACCGTCCAGCGTGGTTTCCAGCCAAATGTTGTCTTCAGTTTCGAGCAGTCGAGTTTGAGGAAGTTTGCCTCATGAGGACCTCCGTCATACTGATTGACCCATTTCATGCCTTCGCCCCATTTTTCCACAAACAGATCTACCAGATCACCTGTCGTTACGCAGTCTGTCTCATCCGGTCCGACATTATAATATCCCTGATATTTAGCATCCAGATACTGCTCTTTGGCGATCATCAGATATGCGATCACCGGCTCCAGCACATGCTGATACGGACGTGTGGAAAACGGATTACGGATCACGATATCCTTCTTTTCTTTTGCTGCGCGCACGCAGTCCGGGATAATACGGTCGTTGGCAAAATCGCCGCCGCCGATTACGTTACCGGCTCTTGCCGTCGATACCGCAACACCTGTTTCATTGAAAAATGAATTTTTGTAACTGTGCGTTACCAGTTCGGAACAGGATTTACTGTTGGAATACGGATCATATCCATCCAACGGTTCATTTTCACGATATCCCCATTCCCATTCTTTATTTTCATACACCTTGTCTGTTGTGACATTGAGAAAACTCTTAACACATGGATTCCGGCGTACGCATTCGCATATATTTACTGTTCCCATCACATTGGTTTCATACGTATAAACCGGATCCTTATAAGAATCTCTTACGATCGGCTGGGCAGCAAGGTGAATTACAATTTCCGGCTGAACCTCTTTGAAAACATTGGATAATTTTTCCAAGTCACGGATATCTCCGATCACCGAATTCATCTTCTCTTCAACCTCTGCCATTGAAAAAAGATTGGGATCTGTCGGTGCTTCCAAGGAATACCCTGTCACTTCTGCTCCTGCCTGTATCAAAGTACGGCACATCCAGCTTCCCTTAAAACCGGTATGTCCCGTCACAAGTACTTTTTTTCCCTGATAGAAACTTAAATCTTTCATGTCTTTCTCCATTCTGATTTGCATAATTTTCGCATCATAATAATATAATATACCGTATATCAGTATAAAGCACAATCCAATCTTTGTCAACCTCTAACGCCAAATTGTCAGTGCCGTAAAATGATGTCTAAAAGCGCCTGATAGCCTTTCTCGTAGAATTCTTTTTCGTAATGCACCATAAACGCACCCGACACGCACAGATCGTCTGCTTCATAGTCTTTCGCATAATCGATCACATGACAGTCCATCTTCTCTTCAAAATAATCCTGCCATTTTTTCAAAAATGCTTTTTTCTTCTTTAATGTCGCCTGCTTATAACCGCGGATTGCCTTTTTCCGGCGCTCATAGTCTAAAAATTTGAGTTTCACATCCGCTTTGATGAAAATGATCTGCTTTCCATAACGGCGTTTCAAAAATTCAATAAAAGTATCAAAACGGGCTTTGATCTCTTCGTCACTCAGCACGTCTTCTACCGTCGTCAGTTCGCAGTCTTCTTTGATCTCTTTATAAAAACCAAGTCCACGCACTTCGCTGTCAGCCGTAAGATAGCCGCCCTGATATTTTACAACATCACAGATCAGGTCATAAAAATCAAGAAGCAGCCACTTGGATCCGGTCGTTTCCAGCTGTCCCGGCAGATCCTTGTGAAACGCACTTTTGATATAACCGACGCGCCAATTGCTGTTTTCAAACAAGGACAGATCGTTAAATTTGGCATCGTCATAAGGAATCGGTTCATCAAACGCAAACAAAAAGCTGTTGCGGTATGCGTATTTGCCAATCTTAAACCGCCCGGTGTCTTCATTCAGGATCTCGCGTGTAATACAGGATCCCCAGAGGTCTACCTGAACCGGCTCATAAAAGGCGTTGAGTGCCCGGATCGGTGCCAGCCGCTTATCCGCTTCCAGTTCTTTATGGTAGCAGTCTTTTACGCGTTCCTGTTCAAAATCTTCTTCTGCCGCCAGAAACAGCAGTTTCTTGGCCTCTTTTGCCTTTCCGGCATCCAGCGCCCGCATCATGGCATCAAAGGTTCCGGCATGCACTTCATTGATATAGACCGGTCCTTCCAGCCAGCCCCGTTTTTCCAGTTCTTTTTTGACAAGTTCTGTGTAGGCTTTGACAATCTTCATCTTATATTCGTAGATTGCCTCGTATCGTACTCCCTCCCGGAACAAATCCCCCTCTTCCACCGCCTGTACCACTTTCAGACAGGTGCGGAGGCCTTCCGAAAACCGGAAATCATACTTTTCAAGGATTTCCGATATGCTCGCATATCCTTCCTGCTGTATCCTCACAATATCGTACTCAAATTCGGTCAGCACAGGACGACCCAGACTCAGGATCAGATGATCGATAAATTTGCTGTCATCCATAAAAAGTGCGGTATTATTTTTCGCATACAAATTATCATAATATTTGATAAACCGCCCAAAACGAATGTAAAATTCATCCTCTGAAAACACCCGTTTTTCCGGCTGATACCGCATAATATAGGAAATCAGCCGTCTGGCATGATGGTAAAACGGTTTCTCATAAGAAGACATCGTATATCCTTTTTTATGATTGAAGTCCAAAAAATAATGGGAATAAATGTCAACCACATACGGATCCATCTTTTCCACAAAATAGTCCTCCAGTTCTTTGATACGCCGATTGTACGCTTTACTGCTCTTTTTTTGCACTTTCCGCACATGCTTATGCGTCACAAACCATTTCGGACATCTGGACTTGACAAGGATAATGTGGTCTTTGTCAAAATATTTTGCGACCAGTTCCAGATAATTGTCCATATAGGGCTTCCAATCAAATTTCCGGTCACGCATCACATCGATTTCTTCGATCTCATCCTGGTGCTCTGCATAAAACCGGCTCTCCTCAAACTTTGGATTTTTGGTAAATACCTGGTCTTTCCATACACACAAACGATGCCCCGCCGTATAACACATGTCTACCACAAGGAAATCTGCCGGATTTTCTTCCAGTTCCGTTTTCAGCCGTTTTTCGAGATCCATCGTAAGAAGCGGAGACGCCGGTCCATCGACCGCAAAGGTCGCTCCCTCCGGATTTCCCACGAGCGACAGAAGGGATATCCAGCAGCTGTCATTATATACTTTATATCTTTCTTTTAACTCCATATCATTGATATAAGAGGAACCATTCAAACGTATAATTGGCATTTCCATGATATTTTTCATTCTCCATTCTCAAGGTATAATTGACATAATTATAACACATCTTTGACACGATGTAAACAACAGTCACATCTTTCTTGTCCTACAAGTCACATCTTCCTTGTCCTCTCCATATGCTAAAACGAAAGGGTAAAGGAGGGACTTCGTATGAATCGTGTCCGTGAAATCGTTAAAGCCTCTTATGCACACGAGGCTCATATCTATGGGGCAGGGAGCTGTATCGCGATACTTGACAGCGGAATTGCCGCGCATCCGGATTTTGATGACCGCATCATCGGATGGTACGATGTCCTTTCTGCCACACGCCAGCCCTATGATGATTACGGTCACGGAACCCACGTCGCCGGGATTGCTGCAGGAAGCGGCCGTGCCAGCCGGGGATTGTACCGCGGCATTGCTCCCCAGGCGGATCTCGTCGCAGTCAAGGTACTCAACCGCTATGGAGAAGGAACTGTCGAAAGCATCTGTACCGGCATTGACTGGGTTCTCCGAAACCGCATGCGGTATGGCATCAATATCGTAAATATTTCTGCCGGCACCGCAAAGGAAAAGCAGTTTGACGAATCTTCTCCTCTCGTGCGGAAAGTAGAGGAACTTTGGGATGCCGGTCTTGTCGTCGTCGTTTCTGCCGGAAACCGTGGCCCGGAAGCCGGTACGATCAGCGCTCCCGGAAACAGCCGCAAAGTCATTACGGTCGGTTATTATGGCAGAGAAGGAAATTCCGGCACCGGCCCCACGATCCATTGTATCAAAAAACCCGATGTCATTACGCCGGGAAGCCATATCGTCAGCTGCCATCATACGAATATCCAAAAAGTCCCGTATACGAAAAAAAGCGGCACCTCCATGGCAACTCCGGTTGTCAGTGGAGGCATCGCCTTACTTTTAAGTTTACCCAAATACCGGTTTTATGAACCAAAAGAAGTTAAAATCCGGTTAAAAAACAGCTGTACCGATCTCGGTCTGCCCCACAACAAGCAGGGCTGGGGACTTTTCGATCTAAAGCGGTTTTTATTCTGAACACTCCTTATTCGGATGGGAGATGCCAGATCTCGTCGTTGTACTGCGCGATCGTACGGTCCGAAGAGAAAAATCCTGCATTGGCAATATTTACCAGCATTTTCTTCGCCCATGCCGTGCGGTCATTATAGGCTGCATACGCACGTTCTTTCGTCTCGACATACGCATCAAAATCCGGGAAGGTCATAAACCAGTCTTTGTTCAGCAGTTCATTGTACAGACGCTGCAAAGATTTCTTTTTCCCAATTTTTAACATTTTGGGGCTGACAATGAAATCCACTGCTGCCTTCAATGTGTCATTTTTCTTATAGTAATCTTTGGAACAATAATCGCCTCTTTCATAGCGTGCAATAACGGTATCGCTGTCCTCACCGAATACAAAAATATTGTCTTCGCCCACCAGCTCATGAATCTCCACATTGGCTCCGTCTTCGGTTCCCAGCGTAACGGCTCCGTTTAACATAAACTTCATGTTTCCGGTTCCGCTCGCTTCCTTTGATGCCAGCGAGATCTGCTCGGAGATATCACAGGCCGGGATCAGTTTCTCCGCCAATGTCACATTGTAATTTTCTACCATAACAAGATTCAGATACGGCTTGACGTCTTTGTCCTTATGGATCAGTTTCTGCAGGCAGAGGATCAAGTGAATGATGTCCTTTGCGATCACATACGCCGGTGCTGCTTTGGCTCCAAAAATAAGTGTGACCGGACGATCCGGAATCTTCCCGGATTTGATCTCCAGATATTTATGGATTGCATAGAGTGCATTTAACTGCTGGCGTTTGTACTCATGCAGACGTTTGATCTGAATATCAAAGATGGAATCTTCATTCAGCTTGATCCCCTGCGTCTCTTTCAGGTATTTGGCAAGCTGATGTTTATTCTTTTTCTTGATCTCCAGAAGGCGTTCCAAAACTGCCTCGTCATTCTCATAAGCAAGCAGTTTTTTCAATTCCATGGCATCCTTTTTGAATCCGTCACCAATGCAGTTTTCCAACAATTCCACCAGACGTGGATTGCTGTGCAGAAGCCAGCGGCGGAATGTGATCCCATTGGTCTTATTGTTAAATTTTTCCGGGTAAATCTTATAAAACGCATTTAATTCGTTATTTTTCAAAATTTCCGTGTGAAGATATGCCACTCCATTGACACTATGTCCATAATGGATATCCATATGTGCCATATGAACGCGGTCGTCCTCATCAATGATATATACCGATTCATCGTCGTATTTATCTTTTACGCAAAGATCCAGTTCATGGATGATCGGCACGATCTGCGGCGCCACTTTTTCAATAAAGGCAAGCGGCCATTTTTCCAGTGCTTCTGCCAAAATGGTATGGTTGGTATAAGCGCAGGTATTTGTCGTGATCTCAATTGCCTCATCCAGTTCGATCCCTTTCTGCATCAGCAGACGGATCAATTCCGGGATGACCATCGACGGATGGGTGTCGTTGATCTGAATTGCCACATAATCTGCCAGATCGTGGAAGTTGGATCCCCGCTCCTCTGCTTCATCCAGGATCAGCTGTGCCGCGTTGCTGACCATGAAATACTGCTGGTATACGCGCAGCAGACGGCCATCTTCGTCGCTGTCATCCGGGTACAAAAACAGGGTAAGATTTTTCTGTATATCCTTCTTGTCAAAATCAATTCCTTTGTCAACGATCTTTTCATCGACGGAATTGATGTCAAACAAATGCAGAACATTTGTACGGTTATCATATCCTGTCACAAGAATGTCGTACATTGTCGAAACTACGTTATATTTTCCCAGTGAAACGGAATATTTGCGGTCACTTTTAATGAGCCAGCTGTCGTCCTCCATCCACGGATTTGGTACTTCTTTCTGCATCCGTTTCTTAAATACCTGACGAAAGAGTCCAAAGTGGTAATTCAGGCCGATTCCGTCTCCCGGCAGCCCCAGTGTCGCAATGGAATCCAGAAAACAGGCTGCCAGTCTTCCCAGTCCGCCATTTCCAAGGGATGGTTCCGGTTCCATTTCTTCCAGATCACTCAGTTTCTTGCCTGCTTTTTTCAATTCCTGACGCACCTCATCATAAATTCCAAGGTTGATCAGATTGTTACTCAGCAGTTTTCCGATCAGAAATTCTGCGGAAATATAATAAAGTTTTTTCTTTCCTTCTGTCTTTTCTTTCTTTGCCGCCATCTCATTGACCATCTGCAACAAGGCAGCGTACAGCTGTTTATCGGAACAACGTTCGATATCTTTTCCGTATTTCTCTTTTACATACTCTGCAAACATGCTCTTTCCTCCACTTAAAAGCTTTGTTTATGCTATCGTACTCATCATACCATACAAGCGGGAGCATGTCAAAGAAATGAATGAAACATTGATTTCTTCACAGCGGTTGTGAATTGTTGCTTATTTCTTTATTTTCACATTGCTGCTCTTACTCCATTTTCCGTAAACCTTGCTTCCCTTTACGGTCTTGCAGGCGCGGACACGGATAAAATAAGTCTTTTTCTTTTGCAGATTTTTTATCGTAACAGTAGTTTTCTTTGCCGATACCTTTTTGGATTTTTTCTTAAACTTCTTATCCGGTGCATATTGAATCTGATACGATTTGGCGCCATCGACTTTCTTCCAGGTGACAACCGCTTTTCTGCCCTTTTTATTTTTGACGGATTGAATTGACACGGTCATTGCTTTTTCCGCTGCAGGCTGCGAAGAATCGGACGGCTGTATCACCGGTTTTTCCTCCGGCTGAACCGACGGTGTCTGCGCTGCTTCCGGTGTTGGCGTTGCCGGTGCCTGTGTTACCGGCGGTTGTGTTGGAAGTACTGTTGGTGGAACCTGTGTTGCTGCCGGCGTTGGCGTTGGTGGAAGCTGCGTTGCTGCCGGCGTTGGCGTTGGTGGAAGCTGCGTTGTTGCCGGCGTTGGCGTTGGAAGTACTGTTGGGGTGGTTGTTGGCATCGCAGTCGGTGCCGTCGGCGCAGTTGGTGTTGGTGTCGGTGTTTCTTCCGGCGTTTTTGGCGTTTCCGAACTTACGCGCTCCACCTTTTTCCATAAATCGGAAGTGAGATCCAGATGAATTACCGGACGAACCATAAAGGAGTCTTCCGTTACATTTGTACCATAATACGTTCCATCCCCATACTCGGAAACATAGGCCGCATCATTTGTATCAAATCCCGGAGAACGCAGCCACCATTTTCCATTCTTGTCAATTTCCTCAATCCAGGAAGCAAATGCGCCCTGATCATATGCATATGCTGTCGCTTTCGCCTCTCTCGTCCTGCTCATATAAAATCTGTTATCAAATCCATATGCCGTATTTGCCACCTCTGCTGCTGACAGGAGATAAATGCGGTCCTGGGTATCGGCTCCTCCATCACTTTCGATGGCCGCATCCGGGTTGTCTTTGTTTGAATTTGATACCGTTGTTATTTTTATTGCTTTCTGTTCCTCTTCGGTAAAGGCATCTTTCATAAATGTGTCATTCAGCCATGCCCGCAGATCACACTTCTCCCAGCTAGTATCCGTAATCTCACCATGATATGGTTTGTTATCCAGTCCTTCATCTGCAAGTAAAAACGCATCGTTGCCATCTACAGAAAGCACACGCCATTTGATTGGCTGTTTTTCTGCGGAAGCGGTTTCTGTTGTCGACTCCTGCCAATAATTTCCAAATTCAACACAATCCCAAACGGTCTGCATCTGACCTTGTATCTCCAGCTTTTCTGCCTTTTCCCACACGGGCGCGGACAAATCCAAATGCAGTACCGGACGCACAGCACCATAATTTTCCGGCGTTATTCCGTGAGAATCCCCATCTCCCGCCGTTCCTACACAAGATACACAATTTTCATCTCCCGGAGAACGCAGCCACCAGTAAAAGGCATTATGCGCCTCAGAAGAATACATTGTCTGCGCTGCCTCACGCGCCGGGCTGGTTCGATGAAATGGCGCTTTGTCCGATTCCTCAAATCCATACTTCGTATCCGCAGCTTCGTCGATTGACAACAGATAAATTTTGTCCTGTGTATCGGCACCGGCATCTGTGTTATACTCTTCATTCCCTTTATTTACTACAGTTGTCTCCTTAATTGCCGCCTGCTCTTCTTCCGTAAATGCCTCTTTGATAAACTCCTCATTGAGCCATTTGCGCAGAGAACATTTCTCCCATGTTACGGCACTGCCTTCCTCATCAAACGGAAGGCTTTCAATCGCCTGATCTGCCATCAAAAAGGCATCGTCTCCCTCTACTGACAGCACTCTCCAGCGAATCGGCAGCTTATCGTCCTCCTTATTGGTCTCGTAATCTTCGTTGGTATCCTCCTGCCAGTAATTTCCAAATGTGATGGTGTCCCATGCCAGCACATCGGTCTTTACGATCGGATTATGTAATCCCTCCGAAGAATCTGTCTCCTCTCCGGATACAAGAACATCTTTTTGAATCGTCGGATTTCCAATACCATAAGTGGTTTCTGCCTTGCTTTGTATCTTCCCGGCAGGACTGCTTAACGTCGTCAGGATCACTGCCCCTGCCGTCAAAATAGAAAGCACCTTTTTCGTTCTTTTCTGGTTTTGTCTCATAATCATTCCTCCTGTTTTTTATTTCCCTGTAACGATCCGAAACCTAATGTACGGAGATTAGTGAGTCGTCGCGCTTGCACATAAGAGCTTTTGATCTCTGTACATTTTTAGAACCACCGCCACATATAAGCATTTTTAGCCTTGTCAAAGGCGGAAAAGAACACGAAGTGTTCAAAAAGCGAATTGTGATGGGGTAAGTTTGAATCGTTACATGCCTCCCTATATTAATAAGATGGTGTAAAGTTGGAAAAAGTTCCCAGATTTTTCAAAATGTTGCGGGAGCCAGCTTGGAGATGGCTCCGCACACGTCATTTTCTGCTTTTTTTCTTTTTGACGTGTGCAATGCGGTAGTTTGGCGCTGCTGGGGGTGGCTCCGCACACGTCATTTCCTGCTTTTTTCTTTTTGGCGTGTGCAATGCGGTAGTTTGAGGCTGCTGGGGGTGGCTCCGCACACGCCATTTCCTGCTTTTTTCTTTTTGGCGTGTACAATACGGTAGTTTGGCGCTGTTGG
>ERZ808252.324-NODE-324-length-48359-cov-6.137939_pt1 | contig 48359 bp, 49 predicted proteins | sample MGYA00521242_ERZ808252 | MGnify/ENA primary metagenome ERZ808252 (study PRJEB31516, sample SAMN03275581) | gut metagenome | biome: mammalia-associated habitat; material: feces | host: Papio cynocephalus | place: Kenya | collected 2012-08-07 ... | reverse complement strand
CCGCCCCGCCCATAAAGAAAATTCAGTCCAATCCCGCTTTGGCGCGCAGTTCCTCGGTGGTCTGAACGACCTTGTCAACCGCCGCTTTGTGGGCATGATCAACATAGACAGAGTACCCCATCACGCCGAACAACCCGCAAATCGCAAGAAGCGTCAATGCATCAATCGCTTTTTTCATTTTTCCCCCTTACGCTTTCGCCAAATCGACCGTAACCGCCTGCCATTGCTGTTCCGGCGTGTCGCGTTTGTAAAAGCGGTAGTACAGTTTGGAACCGTCCACGCGAATGCTGTCCGTAATCGCCTGCATCGCGGTCTGCCACTTTTCCTCTTGAATGTCCAAGCGGCGCAGTCCCAACAAAGCCGAACGGTTGATTTTGCCCTCTTTGTCCACTTGAAACGCGTTGTTGACAAGGACGCGGATTTTGTCGTTCGCGCCGTCCGACCATTCGTTGATGCACTCGTCAATCAAGCCCTTTGCCGTCTGCAATTCCGCGCCGAAGACGATGTTTTCGGAAATCGCGACCTTGACCATTTTCGTGCCGGCATAGTTCTGAAACGTCATGTTGCCTTTGTTGCCGCCGCGTTTCAGTCCGTACTTTTCATCAATTAGGGACAAAAACGAAGAAACGTCGTCGCCCGTGTGTCCTTTGAAACGCCCGATTTGCGCGTTCAACGCTTCGGCGTACCCGATGATTTTTTCGACCATCTGGTCTTCCAGTTTTTCTTCGGGACGCACCAGATTGTCGGGAACAAGGTAGCCTTTCGCGTTCTTGTAATACCCCGCGGGGATTGCCGTGTTGTTTTCCGTATCCATGTTTATTTCCTTTCTCTTTCAGGTTGTTTGTGGGTCAGTAAAAAAATCCAATATCTAAGCTGCTGTCGGATCATCGTCATTGTCGTTGTCCTGTTTGATTGCCGTCCCCGGCACAACGCCCAGATGGCGCAGGCGAACGGCAATGGCGACCGTTTCTTTGGAAACTCCGGCTTTTTGCGCCAAAGCGTCCTCCAAAACGGCGACTTCGTTTTTGATGCGGATCAGTTTTTTGATTTCCCGATCCATAATCGACGGCGGGATTTGACCGACGGGTTCTTGTCCGTATTCGCGGGTCAAAGCCGAAACCACGCCGAAAATCTGCTGGGATAAAGCGGCGTTCAACTGCATATCAATCTCCTGTTTTAAAATGGGGGCAACCGTTGCGGCAGGCTTTGTAAAGCGCGATGCGCTGCGGATTGACGGCTGAAAATTTCATGCGCCGATAGCAAACGCATTTATCGACGGACATTTCGCCCATAACGGGACAAATCAGGGACGCGTTTAAAAAACAGCCTTTAAACTTGCGTTCAACGGTCTTTAAATCGCCCGCGTATTTGCCTTTTAAAACCAAGCTGATCGTCGCGGCGGAATAGCCCAGTTCTTTGGCGACCTTGGCTTGCGACGACTTGGCGCATTCGGCTTTCAAAGCATCAATCCAATCAGTCATCTTTCGCCTCCTGCTGCCAGACGATACGCTGCAAGTTCGGGTCGAACACGGTTTTCAGACGTTGAATCATCGGCGCGCGCGGCCCCGTAAAGCGGGCGGCGACAAACGCGTAGCGTCCTTTGTCCACCCGCCGCAAATATCCCGCGTGGCACAGTGCGATCACATAGGTTTTGACCGTCCACATAGCCAACGGAGTTTCTTCCGTCGATGCCGCCGCCACCAAATCCAGATAGCTGAAATCACGCAGCATACGCATCGCCCGCCACATCTGCTGCGTCCCGTTTCCCGACGTTGACAGCTCCCCTTTGGGATTGACGTTCGGGGCGTTCACGCCGACATCTTTGGACAATTTGAAAACCGTCGGCGTTTGGGTATTGCCTTCCGACGCTTTGATGACGTATCCGCCTTTGACGAGGGCTCGGAGGTATGTTCTGAGCGTTTCCCGCTTCAAATCGCAGAAACTGTTCGCCAGCCCCGTCAATGTAAATCCGTCCTTGTGGGCGCGAATAGCCTCCCACATCGCTTGGCGGCCGCAGGGATTTTTGGCTTTCATGCGCAAGTGTATCGGTTTGTTCGCCATCACAGCCCCGCTTTCCGCGCCATCGGCGGCACGCCCGTGAAGAAATCGCGCTGATAATCGCCCGCGCAAACCGATTTCAAACCCTTTGTCACCGCAAATTCGCGCACGCGGTCAAGGTTGACGCAGACGCGGCGCACGGAACCCGCGCTTTCTTTCAGGATTTTTTCGCACAAGTCCTGTTCGACGGCGATACCGTTCGCATAAAGCTTCGTCAAATGCTTGACGTCTTCTATCGAAGCGGGCTGCGCCGCCACCCAATCCAGCATACGCCCGTGGACACGTTCCCATTTTTGCAGCTTGGCGGGCATGGCTTCTTCGCCGATTAAAATGATTGTGGCCTGCGAACTTTCATAGATGTCGCGCACGACCTCAACCATGCGTTTTTGAACCAGATAATCGGCTTCGTCGATGATCAGCGGACGCTGGGACAGCGACAGTTCTTCGCCGATCTGATCCATCATGTCGGGAATCGTATAGGCGGGCTGAATGCCCATTTCGCCTAAAATGGACGTGCAGAGCTTTTTCGGCGTCCACACGCTTTTGACTTGGACGTGATAAGCTTTGTGCTTGTTCGCCGCGTAAATCGCCGCGAACGTTTTGCCGTATCCGGAAAAACCGTAAAAAGTCGCCATGCCGGGCAGACCGTAATCGCGGTTTTTGACCCGATACACCAGTTCGTTCAGCAACGCGACGTTGCGCAGCGGAGCGATTGTGTTCTTGACAGTATCATTCATTCGTGTCATTCTCCTTTTGCTTTGTTATGGGCGGTTTCCTTTGACGGAAGCCGCTTTTTTCATGCCGTCATGGCGGCTTCCATTCCGAAATCCTGCGCGAAGTCCATTCGTTGAATGTATTCGGGGGATTCGGAGTATTGAGCGAACCAGCGGCGGTCTTCGGCGGAAATGCTTTCCCCTTTTTCGATTTTGTCGCGAATATCGACGGCTTTGCGGAACCTTGCCGCGGGCGTGTCAATATCGGCTGCGGGCGCAGCGTTCTGCTCCGCCTCAAACTCTTTTAAAAACGCTTCGTTTTTGGACGCTTCCTCTTCGGTTATGGGCGCGGCGGACGGCGCGGGCAAATAACGCCGCCCCATTTCCTCCAGCACTTCCTGCTGCTGTTCGCCCAATCGGGCAAGCCGTCCCTGCGCCCGTTGCAGACGTTTCTTTTCGTCATAGGCGACGGGCATAAAGGCGCGCTTGTTTTCTTCAAATCTGGCGACGCAAATCAAACGCCCCGGCAAAGTACCGTCCCATTCGCGCACCCAAACTTTCGACGCGTCGTGAATGTCAAACCCGACGGAAACCTCTTCGTCGTGGTAGTGCGCCAGCAAAGGCGAACCGTACACGTTGTTGAACAGGCTGACCAAACAGCGGGAGCATTTGCGAACCACATACGGACGCGACAAATCGTTCACCTCCGCAGGTGTCAGAACATCGGGGCGGTAATCGGGAAAATCGGGATTTCCGGCTTCCCACGCTTCGTTCGGCGTCATGTGCCGCTTCTTTCCCGTTTCCGCATCGACAATGACGGGCAGAAAAGAATGCGGGTGGTCGTTGTAGGCGGCGAAACACCGTTCGCAATACGCGACAAAACCTTGCCAATCGGGCAATAAGCGGCTTCGCCCGTCCTGTTTGACCTCGCGCCGATTGATGTGGAAAACCTTTTGCTTGGCTTCCGGATCCATCGGCTTGCCCATGTATGTCGGCAACATTTTCGCCGCCTTGACCCAAATCGTCTGGTGCAGACGTTCAATCACGCCGCGCGCTTGGGAATTGTAGGCGATGCTGTTCTTTTTCGTGATGCCCAAGCGGGCGCAAAACATATCGACCGTCGTGTTGTTAAAGCCGTTCCCGTTGTCAACGTAGAAAACATCGGGAACGCCGTTGGTCGTCACCGCGTGTATCAGGCTGTCCATGACGGACGCGGTCGATTCGACGATGTTCAGACTGAACCCGACAGCTTTGCGGGTATATACGTCAATAATTGTCGTAACTTCAGGGCGGAAAGGCTTGCCGTGGATCGGGTGCGCGATTTCGGCGTCAAACGTGTGTCCGTCGGCGCAATAAATCGCGCCGGGCCACAAATGCGACACGTCGCGGGAAACGTAAGCGCGGAAAGCCTTTCCTTCGCGCGCCCCGACGCGTCCTTTGTTCGCCAGCAGTTTGCCGATTTTTTCAAGGTAAAACTTCGCCTGTCTGTAACTGGGGGCAAGCGCGGGCATATTTTCCCGCATCATTTCAACGCAAGAGCTTAAAGACGGTTTTTGCGGGCGGAAATACAATCGGGCAAAAGCATCAAACCATGCCGGAGCAACAACCTGTTCGTCCTTGGCGGGGACGGGCGTCAAGCCTTTCAATCCCGCCGTGTCGCGCATTTTGTACCAGTTGAACAGGCTGGCGCGGGACAGTTTTACGGCTCCGCCCGTCTTGGCGTTCGCCTTGCGAATCAATTCAGCAAAAGACGGTTCCAGCGTTCCGTTTTTCAAACCGTTTAACACGGCTTTAATCGCGTTGTTTTTTCCGCACGTCGCCGCCAGATTGTCAATCGCCGCCAAAACCGCGGCTCTGGCTTCCGCCGTTTCCCGCTGCCATGACTTGGCTTCGGACAAATCGGCGTCGTCGAGACGCTCAATCACTTCTTTCGACCGCCGTTCCGGCACGTTCGACAAAGAACGGCGCGCCACCTCTTCTTTCGCTCGAACGGGCAAAGAAGCGATATTGTATTCCTTGCCCCCGCCGCGTCCCGAACGGGGACGCGATTGCCAAAACTCTTTTGTAGCCTTAATTTGAATGCCGCGTTCTGTTGCCGGCAGACACGAAATTTTCATTTCTGCCAATTCTTGTGCCGAGAACCATTCTTTCATGACCGCCTCCGAATCTTGACAGGCGCAATGGTGTTCAATGTTTTTTGATACTTTTTCAGCTCTTCAATCTGTTGCGCGACGCGCCCGCGTTCGGCAAGCAAAGCCTCGTCGCCAAACAGCACGGTAAAACCTTCGTCTTTTAACAGCTCGTCCCACACTCGCGGCGTTTCAGCCACGCGAACCAAAACGATAAATCTGTAAAGGGTGATTTGATGGTCGGTGTTCGCTTCGCTGGAATAATTGTCCAGCATCGCTTTTGAAAAGCTCGGACAATTCATGGCTTCCGCCATTTCAGCGGCGATTTGCTCTCTTGTTTTAGGGCTTTCTTTTAAAATCAAAGAAACCAGACGCTTGATTTTGCCGCTCAAATCCACGGTCGCCGAAACAACCGCAGGACTGCGGACAGGATAAAACCGTTCAAACAAATCAAGCGTTTCCGTATCTTTGAATTTCTTTGACATCGCTTTAACCTTTATCGGCGTTTACCATGACTTTGTCGCAAAAAGCATTGGCAGAAGAATCAAAAACAATGTCTTCCGCTTCATACGGAAAAATGCCAAACCAACCGAGGCATTTTTTAGTCGAATCAAAAACGTTGATGCCGATTTCTTCATCACCGCCGTCAATCGCAGCGATAATTTCATCAACATCACTGCTTTTTATGACCAGTTCCTCCGTATCCATGACTTTAAAAACAACGTCCGGAACGGCTTTTTTGCATGACACGAGAAGATTTCTGATTGTTTTTTCGTTTTTTTCCGAAATGTATTCAGCCATGTTTCCTCCTTTTGCGACAAAAAATGTTTGTTTAAGCGGCTTTGCTTTTTTGACGTTGTCGAAAGATTCGAATTCCCGTATATTTAGAGAGTCGGGAACTTTTACGGCTTCCGTCGGCGTTGAAGCGATGCGGCCACAATTTTTGAACGGGAATGTCCAAAAATTCGGCGATGACTTTTTCGGCGGCGGGGAAAGGAGTGGTTAAAGCTTTTGAACAGGCGCGGCTGGACAGCCCCGCTTTTAATGAAAGACTTTTTAAGGTCATGCCTTTACGCAGGATCATGCACTTAATTCTGACTGCTCTGACGTCCATAATTGTTCTTGACCTCTCTGGTTGAACCGACCCTGTCCGGTCGGTTTTTTCTGGGGTGTTAAATTCAACTTGTAGAATGAACATAAGCCATTTTTGGCATAATTGTAAAGCTAAAAATGGCGTTTCGGAGTTTATTTTTTGAAAAAAACAAGCAACATTTTGAAAAATAATGCTTTTTTTGAATTTCGCGGAACGCTAAAAATGGCGTTGTTTTTTCGGAGTTAGCGTAATGAAGTCCGAAATTTCAAAACGAATAGACGAAGTCATTAAAAAAGCTGGCGGACAAACGGCTATAAGCGAAAAAACAGGAATACCGCTTAAAAGCATATCGAACTACTGCCTTGGCATTTCTCCGCCGAAATTGGAGCCTTTAATTCAAATTGCAAAGGCGACAAAAGTTTCGCTAGATTGGTTGGCAACAGGGGAAAATTCAATCAATAAGTATTCCGCCACTATTGACAAAAAAGAGCTAATTCTTGCAATCGAAACTGTTGAAGAATCCTTAACAGCAACAAATAGAACGATAGATTCTACGAAAAAGGCAGAACTTATTTTATCTATTTATGACCTGTTTACGTCTGAAAACAAACCTTCATCAGCACAGATAATCAGTATCCTGTCGAAAATTGCTTAGGTGTTTTTATGAGCCAAGAAGAAAAAGATAATATTATTAAACTGTTCAAAGATAGCGTTCCTAACACTCCTTCAGGAAACAATGTAACAGGTGACGGCAACATCGTCGGCAATGGTTTTGTCATGATCAATGTTTATCATGAAATGCCTTCAACCGAAAAAAAGGAGGAAACAAAAGAAAAAACGGGAACATCTCCTTTCGCTTCGGAGATTCGAAAACTTGTTGAAAAATTGGCGACTATCGAAGCCTATCAATATGGAGATGAAGGTAGTGCTCGAAAAAAATGGTACGGGGCAATAAAGAAAAGATATGGCTTACAAAATAAAGGATTTACATATAAGGATTTAAACGAAGAGCAAGCAAAAAACTGCATTTCTTATTTAAAATCTATGTTACCCATAAAAACACGTTCTTTAAAAAATTCAGATAAGGTTTATCGAAAGGAACGTTATGCGGCTATTTATGCAAAGGCTCGAGAGTTAGGAATGAGTAAAGGGGATGTTTATGTTCTTTTTTCAAACCTCTTTGGGAAAGACATTATATCTTTGACGAAAGCGACCAATGATGAAATCGAAGATCTATATGACTATTTGATGAAACAACGTTAAAAGTGGTGGTCTAAAAATAACTGTCAAAAAAGCGGATTGAGTCTAAAAAGCCCAATCCGCCATTTTTTTTAATCGGTCTTTAAAATCCCTTTGAATCTGCCGTTATCCCGCTATATCCCCGTAAATCCCACTATATCCCGCTTGGTCTAAATATAAGTGTCAAGTCACAGTCTGAATCGTCATGTTGTTATATGAATAAGACAAACTGTCCCATTCCGAAAAACGAAGTTCTCGTTTTTCCGTGTAAATACAATCACCACCCTTTTGCTTCCAACTGACATCAACATTTACATAAGCAGGACGTGCCGCTGGACGGGTGCACCCGCACAACAGCGGCAATGCCATTAACGCAATGTATTTCTTTTTCATTTCCGAAACTCCTTAAAGTAAAAAACACAAAACCCACCTGCACAGGTGGGCGGAGTGTTCAGAAACCGTACGATAGAAGGGACGGCTCGACGTTTTTCGCGCATAGCCTTATAGACGCCGACACCCGCCCTGCGGGCAGAGTTCGGCGCATAATTTTTTAGTCGCCATACACAATGCGACCACTATTGAAAAGGGTTTCTGACGCCCTGTCCCCGTTTTCGGGAACGTAAAAAGTCTATCAAACTTCCGCGTAAAAGAAAAGCGTTTATTACACGGCAAAACCCCTTGCAAAACCGGCTGTTTTCGTGTATATAGGGCGCGAAGTCGCAAGGCACAGGCGGCTTCGTCGTTTTCAACGTGCAGACCTCCGGACACAACCGGACGGCAAGAATACACTTTTTGTGAAGGATCTGAATTTTATGGTAACTAAAACTACAGCCGAAGAAATTCCGGCGATGAAAGAAAATTTTGCTGAACTGTTCAATGAAATGTTCGGCGAAGACAAAGGGCTGGAAGGCTCTGTCGTCAAAGGCACGATCGTCGGCCTGACCGACGATTTCGTCACGATCGACGTCGGTTTGAAATCCGAAGGTCGCATCGCCCGCCGCGAATTCGGCTTTAACGCGGAAATGAAAGTCGGCGACAAGGTTGACGTTTACATCGACCGTTACGAAGACAAGGACGGCATGGTCGTTCTGTCCCGCGAAAAAGCGCGCCGCGAAGAAGCTTGGAACGAATTGGAAAAAGCGCAAGCCAACGGCGAACGCGTCACCGGCGTCATCTTCGGTCGCGTCAAAGGCGGCTTTACGGTCGATCTGTCCGGCGCCATCGCTTTCCTGCCGGGTTCGCAGGTCGATATCCGTCCGGTTCGCGATGTCACCCCCTTGATGGGCACTCCGCAGCCGTTCCAGATTTTGAAAATGGACCGCGCCCGCGGCAACATCGTTGTTTCCCGCCGCGCCGTTTTGGAAGAAACCCGCGTCGAACAGCGTTCCGAACTGATCAAGAATTTGTCCGAAGGCCAGATTCTGGACGGCGTTGTCAAGAACATCACCGATTACGGCGCGTTCATTGATTTGGGCGGCGTTGACGGTTTGCTGCACGTGACCGACATCGCTTGGAAACGCATCAACCACCCGTCCGAAGCGTTGACGATCGGTCAGCCCGTCAAGGTGCAGATCATCCGCTTCAACCCCGAAACGCAACGCATTTCGCTGGGTATGAAACAGCTGGAAGCCGATCCTTGGGCGAACGTTGAACAGAAATACCCCGTCGGAACGAAGCTGATGGGCCGCGTGACCAACATCACCGACTACGGCGCGTTCATCGAATTGGAACAGGGCGTCGAAGGTCTGGTTCACGTTTCCGAAATGAGCTGGACGAAGAAAAACACGCATCCGGGCAAAATCATCTCCACTTCTCAGGAAGTCGAAGTCATGGTTCTGGACGTCGATCAGGCAAAACGCCGCATCTCTTTGGGCTTGAAACAGTGCCTGCCCAATCCGTGGGAAGCGTTCGCCGAAAAACATCCGGCCGGTTCCGTCATTGAAGGCGAAATCCGCAACATCACCGAATTCGGTCTGTTCGTCGGATTGGAAGGCGACATCGACGGCATGGTGCACCTGTCCGACCTGTCTTGGGACAAGAGCGGCGAAGAAGCCGTCAAAGACTACAAGAAAGGCGATGTCATCAAAGCCAAAGTGTTGGATGTCGATGTTGAAAAAGAACGCATTTCTCTGGGTGTCAAACAGCTGTCGAACGATCCGTTCGCCGACGCCGTTTCCGACATCAAGAAAGGCGACGTCGTGACGGGTGTCGTGTCCGCGATCACCGAAAACGGCATCGAAGTCGATGTCAACGGTTCCAAGGGCTTCATCCGCAAGGGCGACCTGTCCCGCGACCGTTCCGAACAGCGTCCGGAACGTTTCGCCGTCGGCGACAAGGTTGACGCGAAAGTCACGCAGATCGACGCGAAGACCCGCAAAATCTCCTTGTCCATCAAAGCGCGCGAAATCGCCGAAGAAAAAGAAGCTTTGTCCGAATTCGGTTCGACCGATTCCGGCGCTTCCCTGGGCGACATTCTGGGCGCCGCGATCGCCAAGAAAGAAGCCGAAAAGAAATAATTTTCGATTTCTTTCGACATCAAAAGGACTTTCCGCTTTCGGGCGGAAAGTCTTTTTTTATGCCCGCTTTTCCCACCGCGCTGAAAAAAAACTTTTAAATACAATAAAACATTCCCCTCCCCTGCCCTCTCCGTCTTTGGCGATTATTTTTTTGTTGCCCGAAAAAACGGAATTTTACTATACTGACCCCATGCCCGTTGTAATAAACGGGACAGCGCCTTAGCGGGCGCGGGGTCTTCAAAAGCCTTTTATCCAATCGGCACAGAGATGCGCCGTCATCCGTTTTGCGTCAAACAAAACGGGAAACATCCCCGAATTCATCCGTGATGGTTCGGGGAGCTTTTGACGTATGTCCAAAAGCCCCGATTTTATCCATCGGCTTGCTTTAAAGGTCAAAAGGAATCATTATTGGATATGATTTTTTGAACTCCCCGAGCCGCCTGAAAAGGCGGTGTTTATTTTTTGACCGGGGATTTTGATCATGCCGCTCAGCGAAGAAGACGTTAAAACGCAAATCGAGCATTTGTTTTTCAAAGATTGCGTGGTTGAAAAGAACAGATTGGATTTTGCCGTGTCGGATAAAAAAGGACACGCGCTTTATTGGGCGGAATCGAAAAAGGGTTTTTATGACAAATGGCTGATGCTGGCGCAGCTGTTCTTAACGATCAAACCACGGATTGACAAAGCCGAAATGCCGCCGATTTTCATCGGCTGCTTTGACGCGCAGGACATCACTTTTGTCGAGTTTCATCACGTGCAAGAGGTTTTTCAAACAAACGATTTCAACTGGAACGAACGTCCCAGCGCCGTGTCCCCGAAAACGGCGGCGAAAGTCAAACGGATTTTGGACGGCAAGGAAATCACTTTCCGCTGGCTGGAAGACAAAGATGCCGTTAAAGAGTTTGTAAAAAGAAATTTATTTCATACTTTTAACGACTTATTGTCCTATTCCGGCATCAGCGGTTTTATACAAATCACAAAGAACAACTTTGTTCAGGTGTTTGACCGCTGGAGCCGCGACGTTCTGCCGTCAATCGCCATTCCGCCCGAAATGTTGAAGCACGGCATTATGCCGCGCGATTTTTATCTGGCGGATTTATTGTCCGAAAAAAATAAAACCATATCGGATAAATTGAAAATTCTTCTGAATTACGATGCTTACGAATGCCAGCTGGAAAAAGGGCTGTTTAACAAAATCTGTTTCAAAGACAAAGGCGCGGCGCATAAAAAATTTTGGAACGCCTACGAACGGCCGCCGAAAAAAGAATACCGCAAATATATGCTGGAACGGCAGGATTTGCTTGTCCCCAGCGGTATCCGCGAACGCAAGGGCGCATATTTCACGCCGCAAATCTGGGTGGAAAAAAGTCAGGAATATCTGGCGCGGGTATTCGGCGAAAACTGGCAGGACGAATACGATATCTGGGATTGTTGCGCCGGAACGGGCAATATGGAAAATGGCCTGACCAACATCGAAAACGTCTGGGCGTCCACCCTTGACGATTCCGACGTGCGCGTGATGAAAGAAAATCAACGTTTGTTAAAAAATCATGTTTTTCAATTCGATTTTCTAAACGACAGCTTTGACAAACTGCCCGCAAAGCTGAAAAACATCATCAATGATCCAGAAAAACAAAAAAAGCTGATTATCTACATCAATCCGCCGTATGCCGAAGCTACCTCCGCTTCAACAGTTTCGGGAACAGGAAAAAACAAAACGGGGGTTTCAAATCTTAATTCAAACAGATATGAAAAAATAATCGGAAAAGCGTCAAGGGAATTGTTCGTTCAATTCATGGCGCGGATTTATGACACTATGCCAAATGCAAAGCTGGCGCTGTTTTCCAAATTAAAATACGTCAACGCGTCCAATTTTTCTTTGTTCAGAAATTATTTCAAAGCCGCTTTTAAAACCGGCTTTGTCGTCCGAGCGAACACTTTTGACAACGTCACCGGACAATTTCCGATCGGTTTTCTAATTTGGGATATGGCGGATAAAACAAACATATCTGATATTTTCTGCGATATCATCGAAAACGACGGCCGTAAAAATGGAATAAAAGGATTCTATGCCGAGAAAAACAGAAAGAGCATTAATGACTGGTTAAAACATTTTGTTGATAAAAGTAAAATAATATCAGGTATGTGTTGCAAAGGAACAGATTTTCAAAACAATGTTTTCAACAACATTTCCGATTTCAATCACGTTTCAGGAGTTGGAAACGCAAAAGGAATTGCCAAGTTCGCCATAACAGAAACAAATCTGCTTCCGGCTTGCATCTATTTCGCCGTCAGACAATGCCAAGCGGCCACTTGGCTGAACGACCGCGATCAATTTTTATACCCGAACGACGGTTGGAAAACGGACACGGAATTTCAAAACGACTGTTTGATTTTTACGATTTTTCACAGTCAAAACCGCATTAAATCCGCTCAGGGAACAAATCATTGGATTCCGTTCAAGCCGAGCGAAGTCAATTCCGACAACGACTTTGATTCTTCGTTTATGGCGGACTTTATACGGAATCGTATTTTTTCACCCGAAGCGGCGGCCGTTCTGGAGGCCGGAAAAGCTTTAATGACCTACTATCACAGCGAAAGCGATCCGGAATTGAACATCAACGCGTCGTTGTATGAAATCCGCGAATACTACCGCGGCAGAACGGACAAAGGGCGATTGATGTCGAAATCAGCCGACGAGCAATTCCAAAAATTGGACGACGCCCTGAAATCCGCTTTAAAAGTTTTGGCCGAAAAAATCGTTCCGAAAGTTTATCAATACGGATTTCTAAAAGAATAACGAACCGGATCGCCTGCTTTTTTTTATACCGTTTACCTTTTGCCGACGGCGGATCATATTTTCCCTATTCGCACAAACACAACAGAGCGGAATATCCGCCATGCCCGCCGCCCGCAACGGCACGCTGGGGCGCGAATTGAACACGGTGTTCGGATAGTTGCGACAGCCCAGCCGCGCCTTTTTAGCGGTTTTACGATTTTCGCGCGTCTATTGTTCCATCCGACAACGCTTGTCGTATCCTGTTGTTGCGCGCTTTGATGAAAGCTGACGATTTTTCTTTCCAAACCAGCCATTCTTCCATACTTTGAGGAAAAGCGGGCGAATTTGAAAAGTCGTTTTTTCCGATAAAAACGTCAACCGCCGTATAGTCCTTAGATACAATATCGTTCAAAAAGAAAAAATCTATATAGGCTTTAAAACCGTCAATTCCCGATCCGAACAGCGAAAAGAAATCGTTGTTCTTTTCCAAAACATCTGACAAAAGGCTTTTCTCTTTGAAAAAATACCGCCGGATACATTCAATCGTCAAATCAACACGATCTGAAACAACTCTGCCCCGTGCGCAATTAATGGACGCCTTACGCGGAAAAATGATCATTCCGCCCATTGTATAGGCAATGCGAATGAACCTTTCCTGCATTTTACGATATTCATTCAATCCGTATTTTTCAATCAAAGGATCAATAACATTTTTTTTAGTTCGCACCCACCTGTATCCGTTGACCAACGTATCGCTTGAAAAGGCTATACAGCTGTTTTTATCTTTCAAATAAAATCCGTTCTTATCTTCAAGAACTATTAAATCGATTTTTATTGACGGATTTGGCATATTTCCCGTTTTTCCGCTCCACAAAAAAGCATGAGCTTCGGCTAATGTTTTTGATTTTGCATCGGGATCCTCTCCAAAAACGCCCATTCCAGCAATCCTTTTTTTCTCCTTCCCGAAAACCTTTTCTCTTTCCCAAAAACCGTTCCAATACTTTTCTGTTGTAAAATCAAAATCACTGTCGAGCTTTAAAAGCATACTTTCTTTATTTTCCGTCATTTTTTCAGCCTCTTTTTACTGCCGACACTATCTCTAAATAGAGTAAGAGCTTTTCCCCGCCTGTGCAAACACAAAGTGGCAGGATACCCGCCCTCTCATTTTTTCGGCGTTCTTTTTCAAACGACGGAATGAAAATTTTACAAAAGCGCGCCGGAAAACGCCGGAATTCCGATTTTCATTGATTTCCGGACTTTTTGTCATATACTCACCTGATAATTAGAATAATTAAAACAAGAAGGGCAAAAAATGAAAAATGCCGCTTTGATCGTTTTGGTTCTGTTTGCCGTTTTGGTGATTTGCATGATTTATTCCGCCCTCGGCTCCGGCGCGCGATACTGATTGTCCGTCCGCCCGTCACCTTGCCGTATTGACCGCGGGCACACACACCTTTCCGCCCGATCCAAAGAGTGATGTCACTTTTTCGCCTCTCTCTAATAAAAACCTTTCCGAACTTTTCCCCATTCCGCTTCTTAAAACAACCGCTCCGTTCAATCATTATCCCGCTTTTTCAGTTCCTGCTAAAATATTTTTTCACCACTGCCGACCGGCCGTTATTTTCACGCCCTTACACACCACAACTCTTTTCCCGCAAAATAACACTGCGCAAACGAAAGGCGGCCAACGCCGCCTTTCTGCTATTTGTTCATGCAATGACTATTCTACGTCAGAAAAATATTCTTCAGCCGCCTTACGATGTTCATCTATCCTATCCAATGAATAATCAATAGATATTGAACGATTTCTGCAGTTTTTAAAATATTCATCTATACTTTTTTGCAATTCATCTTTTTTCTCATTATATGCCGGATAATACCATTGCCACCATTTATATGTAAGAGGTTTTTCACCTTGAGGACAGAATGCTCTGGCAGATTCATGAATAAAAACACCAAATGGTGGGGCTTTTGGTTCTCCCATATAAGCCTGTATCATAGGCAACCCAAGTAAAAGAGAGTTTTTATAATTTTTATTTAAAGCTATGTCATCATTAATATTATCATCAACATCACAGCCATGTATAATAGGCCCATATGCGATAGATGCTTTTATTAAAAATTTGCAGAAAAATTTTTTCTCTTTTATAAATTCATCTGCTAAATCTTGAAAAACAGTTATAAGAACTTTTTTCAAATCTTCAAATGTAGTAGAAGTCAAATATGCCCCATCCATAACAGGGTATATTTTTACTGAATCATCCTTTATATTTTTCATTGCTTCCAAAATAGCCGCATGAAATTTAAAAATAAAAATAGAACATGTTCTCACTGAATTTTCCATCTTCGTTTTTGTTCCCATGATATCAATCCAGCAAACATATTCATTTTTAGCATTATGAATTGCCTTATCGTTTACGTACGGCATAAAACCTCCTAAGGTAGAAATTTATATTACAAAACCATCAAAACAGAAAAACGCGAAAACGTCAACAAGAAAATTACAACTTTTATATAAAATAATTTGTTAAAACACGTTTATTGATTAAATCCACGTCCATATCTAAAAGTGGAAAAGCAAGTTTATACACACTCTTGCGAATCAAGCGTATGGATATTTTCAATTTTATGACAAAGAAAGTTTTTCGCTTTCCTGCCACATTTCGGCGACGCAAAAGGACGTTTATTGAACGAACCGCCACTTACGGGAAAAGGTTGAAAATGACTATTTATAAGGAGTTGAAAGCGCATTTTAAATATGAAATCATCGGCAAAATGCCGTGTCATAAATTTGACGAAGTCGAAAAAATCTTACACGATACGAAACAGCGTTTTTGTTCCTAAAAAAGCCGTTAATTTTTCCCCGACCGTTAAAGTAAAAACCATCCTGCGCTTCTATTAAAACCACCCAGTGCGCAACATCAAGATAATGTCTTCAAAAGGAAAAAGGCCGTTTAGGACGCCTTTTGCAATTCCGCCTAAACTCGTCCGCGCCTGTCGGGCTTGGCTCGTTAAGGCTCATTGATAAAACAAAAAAAACGTCCATTTAGGACGCCTTACAATTCCGCCTAAACTCGCCCGCGCCTGTCGGCTCGGCTCGTTAAGGCTCATTGATAAAACAAAAAAAACGTCCGTTTAGGACGCCTTGCAATTCCGCCTAAACTCGCCCGCGCCTGTCGGCTCGGCTCGTTAAGGCTCATTGATAAAACAAAAAAAACGTCCGTTTAGGACGCCTTGCAATTCCGCCTAAACTCGCCCGCGCCTGTCGGCTCGGCTTGTTAAGGCTCATTGATAAAACAAAAAAAACGTCCATTTAGGACGCCCTGCAATTCCGCCTAAACTCGCCCGCGCCTACCGGCTTGGCTTGTTAAGGCTCATTGATAAAACAAAAAAAACGTCCATTTAGGACGTTTTTTTTGTTTTATTGGTCGGAGCGGAGAGATTCGAACTCTCGACCCCTTGCACCCCATACAAGTGCGCTACCAGACTGCGCCACGCTCCGACTTTATGTGAGGGAATATAATACGCCCGTTTTTGAAAAGCAAGCCTAAATTTGCATCAAACAACCTTTTTTAACAACGCGGCGATTTCTTCCAATTCCGCGATCACGCTGTCCAATTCCGGCTTCGGTTCCACGGGAATTCCCTCTTCGTCAACGGGCGTTTGCGGCATCGCGCTTTCCGGTTCAAAACCGTTCAAACGGCTTTCGACGACCGCGTTGATCGTCCCGTCTTTCAGCAATTTCTGCACCCCTTTGATCGTATATCCCTCCTTATGCAGCAGGTATTCAATCTTTTTCAGCAACGCGATGTCTTCCGGACGGTAATAGCGCCGACCGCCCACCCGTTGAACGGGAGCGACCTCTGAAAATTTTTTTTCCCAAAAGCGCAGCACGTGCGCCGGAACGTTCAGTTCGGCCGAAACCTCTGTGATCGTGCGAAAAGCTCTGGCCGCCTTTTTATCGAACAGGTCGGCGTTTTCCGTATCTTCATCCATCGTTTTTATTTTTTCCCGTCAACCTGCCGTTTCAAGATGTGGGACGGATGAAACGACAATATCCGGCGCGGGGAAATCGGCACGTCTTCGCCCGTTTTCGGATTCCGCCCCATGCGCATTTTTTTGCTGCGGACGGCAAAAGACCCGAACGACGACAGTTTGACCGCGTCCCCTTTTTCCAAAGCCTTTGAAATCTCTTCCAACACCTGATCCAACAGCTTGGACGATTCATTCAAAGACAATCCCACCTCGTGATAAACGGCTTCCGCCAATTCGGCACGCGTAACGTTTTTGATTTCTTCTTTTGACATCGAAAAACCTTTCCCTTTCCAACACACATCTTCAGGGTAAGCAATTTTTAACGCTTTTTCAAGGTTTTATTGATTTTTCCGCGGAAAATCAGAAACGAATCAGGCTGGCGCCCCATGTGAAGCCCGCGCCCATCCCCGGCAACAGCAACAACTGTCCGGCTTTGATTTGGCCTTCCTGAACGCCGTGCGCCAAAGCCAGCGGAATCGACGCCGCCGACGTGTTCGCGTGCAATCCGACGGTGGAAATGACCTTTTCCATAGGGATGTTCAAGCGCTTGGCCGTCGCTTCCAAAATGCGGATGTTGGCCTGATGCGGCACCAACCAGTCCACATCGTCCAGACCGACGCCGTTCTTTTCCAGAATTTCGGCGGAAACCTCGGCCATATTCACGGCGGCGTGACGGAACACCTCGCGTCCGTTCATCGTAATATATCCGACATCGTGGTTGGTGGAGGGACCGCCCGTCGCGCACAGGTCGGGCGCGTATCCGCCGTCGGAATAGATCAGCGTGTCCAAAACGCCGCGGTCGGCGGACGTTCCGTCGCCCTCTTCGGCGCGCAGGACGACGCAACCGGCGCCGTCGCCGAACAAAACGCAAGTGTTGCGGTCTTTAAAATCGGTGATGCGGGACAGCGTTTCAACGCCGACGACCAAAGCCGTTTTCGCCTGTCCCAAGCGAATGGCGTTGTCGGCCGCGCGCAAAGCGTACAGGAAACCGGAGCAAGCCGCGGAAACGTCGAAAGCGTATCCGTGCTTCATTCCCAATCCCGCCTGCACATACACGGCGGTCGAAGGGAACGTTTTATCGGGCGTGATCGTCGCGACGACAATCATGTCCAGATCGTCGCCCGTCATGTTCGCGGCTTTCAAAGCCTGTTCGGCGGCCTTGATCGCCATAACGGAAGAGGACGTGTTTTCGTCCGCGAAATGGCGCACATGGATTCCCGTTCTTTCGACGATCCATTCGTCGCTGGTGTCAACAATTTTGGCCATATCGTCGTTGGTGCTGACGTGTTCGGGCAAAAAAGAACCGACTCCGGCAATCCGTGAACGCAATGTCATTTTTCAATATCCTCTTCCAAAAATTTAACCGTTTCCAACTGCTTGGCGATGTTGCCGACCAAATCGTCGCGCACGGTGTCGATCGCCACGTTCACCGCGTTGGCGAAACCGAACGCGTCGGCGCCGCCGTGGCTTTTAATGGAAATGCCTTTCAATCCGACCAGCATCGCGCCGTTGTAACGGCCGGGATCCATCTTTTTCTTCAGCCGTTTCAGCGCCGGCAGAGCCAGCAGGAATCCCAGCTTTGAAATAAAGCTGCGCGCGGCCACGTCTTTCAATAGGTTGACCATCAGGCGCGCGGTTCCCTCGATCGCTTTCAACGCGATGTTGCCGGTGAAACCGTCCGTCACGAACACGTCAACGGAACCCTTGGCGATGTCGTCGGATTCCACGAATCCCTTGAATTGGCCGACCAGCGGGGAATCGCGCAAAATCTGCGCGGCCTCTCTGATTTCGTCGCGGCCTTTGATGTCTTCGGAACCGATGTTCAGCAACCCCAAAGAGGGCTGTTCGCGTTTCAAAACGGCGCGGCAGTACGCTTCGCCCATAATGGCGAATTCGACCAGATTGCGGGCGGTGCATTCGGCGTTCGCCCCCAGATCCAGCACGACACATTCGCTTTTGCGAGTCGGCAAAATTGTCACAATGGCCGGACGGTGAATGCCGGGCATCGTTCCCAAAATCAATTTGGAAAACGCCATCAGCGCACCCGTGTTGCCGGAACTGACAACGGCGGCCGCGTTTCCTTTTTTTACGGATTCAATCGCCAGCCACAAACTGGATTTGCGTCCGGTGCGAACGGCCGCCGACGGTTTTTCATCCGACGGCACATAGTCGGGCGTGTGGACGAATTCGTACCGGTTCGCGTCCAATCCGTACTTGTCCAGATACGGACGCACCTTTGCTTCGTCGCCGAAGATCAAGAACCGCACGTCGGAATGTTTCCGTTCCGCCGATTTCAGACCGGCGATTACGCTGTCAGGAGCGTGATCGCCGCCCATAGCGTCAATGGCTATGACAAGGGAAGGGCTTTCCACGTTATGTCCCCGATAAAGCTTTATTCTTCGGCTTTATTGTCGGCTTTTTGAGTAACGACTTCCTTGCCGTTGTAGCTGCCGCAGCTGGGGCAGACGTTGTGCGGGCGTTTGATTTCGCCGCAGTTCGGGCATTCCATGACAGCGTTGGATTTCAGCGCCAAATGGGAACGACGCATATCGCGCGCGGATTTCGATTTTTTACTACGAGGTGTTGCCATTTTCTTTACTCTCTTAAAAACTGTTATCCCCACCTTTCAGCCGTGGCTGAAAGTGTCAGACCTCTGTCATATAAAAATTTTCACAAAACTTCAAGGCAATTTTACTTAATCTTGAGCTTTTCCAGAACACCGAACGGGTTTTCCGCCTTTTCAGGGGCAGTTTCGTCGTTTTCCACCGCTTCAATGTCGTGAAAAACGGCGTCCGGCGCGTGCGGAAAAGGATCCAGCGCCAGCGACAGGTATTCGGCGACCAGCTCGCCCGCGTCGATTTTGCCGTCCGCGGGGTATTCTACCACGTCCTCTTCGTCCGGATCGACGTCGATTTCGTTCAATTTCAGGGGCGCGTCCCCTTGTTCCGGCGAATAAACGACGCGGAAATCGCCGGACACGTTCTGCGCGAATTGTTCCAAAGTGACGACGCAAACCTGTTCGACTTGCGCGTCGAATTCCGCGTTGACGCGGATTTTGTCCCTGCCCGTCCGTTTCAAAACGACGCGGGCGGTCAGGCTGTCGATCGCGGGGATGTCGAACCGTTTTGCCAACGCGCGGCGCTGGCTTTCGTCCGCCGTCAACCGCAATTCCATGCCGGCGGCGGGAATCAAACGGGCGTCAACGATGTGCGAAAATTCGGGAACGATCTGTTTCATAACACTTTCTTTCAAAATGAAGTTACATTATTATATACACGTTTTGGCGTTTAATTGAAACAAGGTTTTGCAAATGGATCGTTTCCGGTTTTTGACGGCACTTCCCCTTTTCGTCCTGACGGCGGCCTGCGCCCCGATGGTGGACACGCACGGCGACGCGTTGGACGCGGACGTTTTGGACGCGCTGGAAACGGGGACGGCCACGCGCGCCGATGTCGCCAAAGCGTTGGGTTCGCCGTCGTCGCGCACCGTTTTCGACGCCGAAGATTGGATCTACATCCATTCGCGTCAGGAACGCACGGCCTTTTTCAAACCGCGCGAAACCGAACGCGAGGTCGTTGTTTTGAAATTCGACCGCGACGGCGTCCTGCGCGAAAAGGAAGTGAAAACGCTGAAAGACGGCCGCGCCCTGACGCCCGCGCCGCAATCGGAACAAAATGAAAATTCACTGACGATTCTGGATCAGCTGATCAGCAACGCCGGACGAATGGGAACGGACGCGCCGGTTCATTGACGCGGCGCCGTCATTCCGTATCGGCGTCGGTGTCATCTTCGTACGTCGGCAGGCACGAGTTGAACGCGTCCAGCTGCTGTTCGGCCTGCGCGATCTGCGTTTCCAACAACGGCGGCAGCTCTTCGGTCTTTTTGACGCGATCGGGCAGATTCATCATAAAGTCGCGCACGGAATCGCTGTCGGCGGCAAAATCGGCCACCGCCTCTTTCGCCGTTTCCGACAAACCGGAAACCGTTTGCAAATGCCCGTTCTGCCTGTCCTGCGCCGCCGCTGCCGCCTGCATCGCGCGGCGGAAAGCGTCCACGTCGGCGACGGCGCCCTGCATCAATTCGACAAAGCGCACCGTTTCCTGCCGCACTTCGGACAAACGGACGGAAAGCTGGTCGGCCGCCTCGGCCGTTTTATGGGTTCTGTGCCGCATATCCAACGAAACCGCGCCGAACGCCTTGGCCTTTTCACCGGCCTTCGCCGCCTCGATCGACGCGTTCAACGCCAGTATTTTCGTTTCCGCCGCCGAAGACCGCACGGCGTCCGTCAAATCGCCGGCCGCTTTGACCCAATTCGACAACCCCGCCGCGAACACCGCCATCCGCTGCATCCGGTCGGCGGCCGCGTCCGCCGCGTCCGACTGTTTTTTCAGCATTTCGCGCATTTCGTCAACCGGCGCGAAACAATCCGCCAAAGCCGCGGAAACGGCATCGACCTTTTCCCGCAACCCGTCCACGACCTCTTGCGCCATTTTTCCGGCGGCGGCCGCGGCGTCCGAATCGACGTTCTGCAGCCGGTCGGACAGCGTGAACAGATGTTCGCGGCACGCGGCGAACCGGTCTTTGACCTCTTTGGTCATCGCGGCGGCCGAATTGCCGATGTGCTGCATCAACGCCAGCATCTGGCACAGCTGGCTTTCCGTATCGACGCCGACGCCCTGCCCGAAATAGGCGATCTCGTCCCCGTCGGAACTTTGCGCCGCGGGGGCGGAAACAGTCGTTCCTGACGGCGCGCCCAGCGGGACGTAGGCGACGCTGGAACCGAACGTGGAAACCGCGTTTTTGCGCCCCAGCATTTCATTGGTCAGCACGGGCACGCTTTTCAACCGCACCAGCAGGGCGGCCAAAGCCTTGGCCAGCGTTCCGACCTCGTCTTCGCGTTCGGTGAAATGGATCAAAACGGAACGGTCGCCGCGCGCCATTTCCTGCGCGCTGGAAATCAGCCGCGCCAAAGGATAGCGGATGCCGAACAGCGACAAAAACGACAGCGCGACCGCCAGAAAACCGCCGAACGCCGCCGCGAAAACAAAGATTTTCTGCATGGAAATCTTGCCGGCTTCGGCCTGCGACAGGGTTTGCGCGCACGCGCGCCCCATCAGCGACACCAGTTCTTTGAAATCCTTGGAATTTCCGTCGCCGACGGCGGAAACGGCGCGCATTTTTTCACGCAAAGCCGTGTCGATTTTCAGTTTCCGGTTGATTTCCTCATCCAACCCGCCGATCGCCGCAATGACGTTTTTCAGCTGTTTCGTGTTGATCATCTCGGCCTGTTTCGCGGCGTTCTGCGCCTTTTTCAAAGCGGCGAAATCGGCGGTCAGCCGCTTCCGGCTTTCCGCGTTTTCGGCGGACACGTTGTCAACCGACTGCAACACGGCGTCCAGCTGTTCCCGCAGCGCGTTCAACGCGAACGACGCGGACGGCAAAGTCGTGTCCTCGATCAGCGCGTTCAGGCGGGCGGACGCCTTTTCCGCGTACTGATTGACCTTTTCGGCGGTTTTCGCGCTTTTGTCGTGCAGGGAAAACATTTCCGCCATGTCGGATTTGTATTTTTCCATCGCGGCGGACAAAACGGATTTGTATTTTTCCCGCACGTCGGGCAATTCCAAAACGTTTTCGACCTCGGCCGCCTTTTCCTCGAACGCGGCGAAAGCTTCTTCCGCGGCCTGTTTTTCAATGTCCGTTCCGTCGGACGCGAACAAAAACAGCGCGCGATTCAGAGAAAACAGGTACGTTTCCAGCGCCGAAACCTGCCGCGTCGCTTCGATCACGTTGTCGGCCTTGACATATTCGCGGTGAACGAAACCGACCGCGGCCATCGCGCCGAAGCACACCGCGACGGCGTAAGCCCCCAGAAAAAGGAATCCGGCGTAAATACGCGTCGCCAAACCGAATTTCGACAGGAAACGTAACATTTTCTTTATCCTTCACCCTTTTTCCGGAAACCCGCTTATTTTTCCGTTTTTTCGACCGTTCCGGATTCCGGTTCGGCGGAATCGGACTGCGCGCCCGCCGGTTTCGCCGCTCCGGCGTCGTCAGCCGGCTTTTCGGATTCGGCGGCGGATTCGGCCTTTTGCTTTCTTTCCAGCTGTTTGCGTTTCTTTTCGTCCTCTTCCTGACGTTTCTGCTTGTTTTTCTGGAAACGGATTTCCTCTTCCAGTTGCCATTTCACGCGGTTTTGCGCGTCCTGACGCAAACGTTCCTTCATCTGGTCGCGTTCCTTGGCGTGGCGCAGCTTCATATCCATTTTCTTTTTCAGCATATCCGTATCGAACTGACGCACTTCGTCGGCCTGCATGACCAACAGGTTGCGCATTTCTTCGGGCAAAGCCTGACGCGAGGAAATCTTTTGGATTTTTTCCTGAAAAATCTCGTTGATCTGTTCGCCGTTCAGACGGGCTTCCTCTTGGATCAACATTTCGGCGGGAATGCTTTGAGCGAACGCCGCGGCGGACGACAAAGCCGTTATTCCCAAAACGGACAACACAATTTTAAACATAGCTCCCCCTATTCCAATCCGAGACGGTTCAAATCCATCCCTCTGATTTCCAACAAATACAACAGTTCCGCCAGCAATTCACTTTCGTTTTCATGCAGCACGCCGTCCGACAACAGCATTTTCAAAAACGTCCTGACAAACGGGTACACGATTTCCCGCGGCTGTCCGGTCACGACTTCGATCGCTTCAAAAAAGCTTTGTTCGTCGGGAACAAGCATTGAAATATAATCCAACATTTCCCGTTCGTCAAAATCTATAGTCGGGCACCGGCGCGAAACATACTCCAGCATCAGCCGCTTCGACACGTCCGACTGGTCGAAATCGGCGCCCGCGGCAAAGGCCAAGGCCGCCAGTTCATAGCGCACGACGGACAAAACGGCGGCGAATCCGTCGTCGAAACACCGGTCGTCCGGCAATCCCGCGATGCGGTGCAGCAAAAAATCGCGCGGATCGTCGCACGTCGCCATCGTTCGCAGCGAATACAGCTTCACCCCTTTGGAAAAGGGGATCATCCGCGGCGCATTGATGTCGGGACAATACGCGTCAATCAGGATATCGCCGTCCTTAGCAATCAGGCGGCGAACGGTGATGATCCGGTCAACTTGCCGCCCGTCTTCGTCCCAATAAACGAATCCGACGGCGGCGGACAAAGCCGTCGCGATCGTGCCGTCCGGCATTCCGGCGACCGGCGCGAATTGCGGCAAAGGCTGCGCGGCAGGAGTGGGCGTAAAAGACTGCGGTGCAGGCTGAGTTTGAAAGGGATATTGAAATTGTCCGGCGAAATCCTGCGGCGGCCACGGCGCGAATTGCGCCGGAACGGGCGTAAAGGATTGCGGCGCGGGCGCGTACATCCCCGCGTATTCCGGAACGAACGGCGTCGGCGCGGGTTCGGGCGCGGGTTGCGGCGCCGCGTTGTGTTCCGCCAGCTTTTGCGCCGCCGCGGCAAAGGAAAACGAATGTCGGCGCGCGGCCTTTTCCTCCGGAATCGTTTCAAAACGGCGTTCCGATTTCAGCGCGTCCTCCGTTTGACGGCGGGCGTCGTCCCGTTCTTCGTCATATGTGACGGAAATGCCGCGCAGCCGCTGGATCATCGTCGCGCGCTTTTTCTTTTCCGCCCGTTCCTGCGGCGTCGGGGGCGGCGTGTCGGGGTGTTTTTCCTTTTTCGCAGGCTCAAACGCGGGCGGTTTCGTCCGTGAAAACAGACGGCCGAAGAATCCTTTTTTCTTTTCGGCCGCCTCGCGTTTCGCGCGTTCCAGCTTGGCGACCTCCTTGTCGATTTCCTCGGGACGGATGTAGCGTCCCTCCACGCGGGAATGTCGCAACTCCTTTTTGATCGGACGCGTGACGGATCTGGCCAAAGCGCGCAGCAAATCCTTGCGTTTCCGGCGTTCGCGATCGGCGGCGGCGTCGAAAACGCCGTCCGTTTCATCCGCTTCGCCCGTCCGTTCCGTTTGTTCCGCGCGCCGTTCCATAAATCTTTCCGCAAAAGGTGTTTGTTAGTGTTTTATACATAAAGAGTCCTTAAAATACCTTAAACTTTCGGGATTAAAACGGATGCGCATTGATTTTATCGCCGACGCCGCGTGCGTCTGGTCATTCATCACATGGCGGCAGCTGCGGGCGGCCATGCGTGATTTCGCGGCGGATTTCGACATCGCCGTCTTTTTCCCGCGCGCCCAATCGGCCGTTTCGCGGTCGAAACTGAACCCCGCCGACCGCGCGCGGATGCTGGCGGAAACGGCGCGCCCCGCATTGGCGCAAGCCGGATGCAATGTCGATTTTGCCGCCCTGCCCCGCCTGCCCGACGATTTGTCCCCTCTGTACCGGATGATGCAAAGCGCGTTTTCCTGCCGCAAAGGATGCGCCGTTTTGGACGATGTCTTTTCATCGTTTTTTGAACGCGGGGAAAACATCGGCGACATTGCCGTCGTCAACCGGATCGCGCGTGAAAACGGCGTCCCCGCGGAATTGCAAACCGACCGCCCCGCCGCCCCGCGCCCCGACCCGACCGCCAACGAAATTCTGCAAGCCGTCCCCTGCCTGATTTTCGACCGCCGGACAATCATTTTCGGCGCGCAAACGGACGTTTGTTTGAAAAATATGATCGCTTTGGCGTTAAATTTGGAAAAAGAGCCGGATTTTCAATAAATTTAAACCGTATTTCAATCTTTATCCCCCAAATTCGCGACAGACACTTATTATAAATATTTAAAGGAGCTTGCCCGATGTCACACGAACGCGCCTCTTGGGGATCGAAACTGGGGTTAATTCTGGCGTCCGCGGGATCGGCCGTCGGATTGGGGAATTTATGGCGTTTTCCATATGTGGCCGGTCAAAACGGCGGCGGTTCGTTTTTGCTGTTTTACCTGATCTGCACATTCACGATCGGCATCACGCTGGTGTTCGCCGAAGCCGCGCTGGGCGTCAAAACGAAATCCGATCCGGCGGGCGCGTTCGGCAAAATCAGCCCGCGGCTGAAATTCATCGGCGTTCTGGGCGTGTTGACCAGCGCGGTCATCGTCCCGTATTACAGCGTCGTCGGCGGATGGATTGTCGCGTACATCGTCAAATCGTTCAGCGTTTCCGAAATTCAAAATTTTGAATCGCACTTCGCCGAATTTTCCGCCGATCCCGTCGAACCCGTCGCCTATTTCGCGATTTACCTGCTGACGACGGCGGCGGTCGTCTATATGGGCATTGAAAAAGGCATTGAAAAGTATTGCAAAATCATTATGCCGGGGCTGTTCGTCCTGCTGCTGGTTTTAATGGTTCGCGTTTTGACGCTGGACAACGCGTGGCAGGGAGTCAAGTTCTTTTTCACCCCCGATTTTTCCAAAGTCACGGCCGCAACAATGCTGAACGCGATGGGACAGGTGTTTTTTTCCGTTTCGGTCGGCATGGGGATTTACATCACCTACGCGTCCTATGTCAAAAACGACGATGTCAGCGTCGGCAAAACAATGGGACAGGTCATCTTTTTGGATACATTCGTTTCACTGTTGACGGGGTTGACGATCTTTCCCGCCGTGTTTGCGTTCGGAATGCAAATGAACGCCGGTCCCGCCCTGACGTTCATCACTTTGCCCAAAATCTTCGCCGCCATTCCGTTCGGCACGTTTTTCGGGTTGGTCTTTTTCGTCATTTTGTTCGGCGCCGCGCTGACATCATCCATTTCGCTGATGGAAGTCGTCACGACGTTCCTGTGCGATCAGGCCAAAATGACGCGCAAAAAGGCGGTCGCCGCCTACACCGCGCTGTGTCTGGTCACCGGAACGCTGGTTTCCCTGTCGTTCGGCAAGCTGTCCGGTTTTAAAATCGGCGGAAAAATTCTGTTCGACCAGTTCGATTTTCTGGCGTCGAACATCCTGATGCCCGTCGGCGGATTTTTGACGGCCGTCGCGATCGGGTGGGTTCTGGGCGCGGACAAACTGACCGTTTCGCAAAACCGTTGCGTTCAAAAATCGTTCGAGTTTTGTTTGAAATGGATATGCCCCGCCGGCGTTTTGGCGATCATGCTGAACGCGCTGGGGATGATCTGACCGTCATCCGCGCATCCGTTTTCCGCGGCGGGAGGGATACTTCCGCCGCGAAACGTTTCTGGGCTTGACCTGCCAGCTTTGGCGGTTGTCCGGATCGGCCAGAACGAACGCGTCGGATTTCGGTTGAACCAGAATTTGCGTCGGGTACAGACTGCGCAACCCCGTCAGCATATAACTGATGATGCACACCATGCCGGCATAGGGCGCGATCGCGTGGCCGAACATTTCAACCGCCATGAACGTCGCGGCCAAAGGCGTGTTGACCGCCCCCGCGACGCAGGCGACAAACCCCAGCGCGCCGAAAAATCCGACATCCAGCCCGCACACCGTTGCAAACAACCCGCCCGCCGCCGCGCCGATGTAAAACGTCGGGGTCAGCACGCCGCCCGATCCGCCGCCCGACAAAGTGACGGCCAGCAAGACCGACTTTAATAAAAAGGAATACCACGGTTCCGCCGCGCCGGACAACACGCGGTTCAACCCGTCTTCGCCCATGCCCAAAAACCGGTCGCCGCCCGCGGCCGCGACGGTCAGCAAAATCCCCGACGCGATCAACGCTTTCACCGGCTGGGGCAGCTTCATTTTATGGAATTGGCGGGCGATAAACCGCACCGTTTCCACATGGTAAATGCACACCAGACTGAAAAACACGGCGGACAAAACGCACCACCCCAACGCCGCGGCGGACAGCGCGGGGACGGTCACGGCGGGAACGGCATAAGAAACGCCCAACGCGACGCAAACATAATAGGACGCGATGCTGCTGATCACGGCGGGCAACAGGACGGGATAGAAAAAATCGCCGACAAACAGCACTTCCACCCCGAAAATGGCGCCGCCGACGGGCGCGCCCAACACGGCGGACAACGCGGCGGACACCCCGCAAATCACCAGCTTTTTTCGTTCCTTTTCCGTGAATTTGAACCACACGCCCAACGCGGACGTGACGCCCGCGCCGACCTGAACGCTGGGGCCTTCCGTCCCGACGACGCCGCCGGGCGCCAACGTCAGGATCGTCGATATGATCTTGGCCGGAACGACGGCGAACGGGATGCGCGCCGCGCGGTAGTGAATGGCGGAAATCACTTTGTCCGTGCCGTGTCCCTCCGCCGCCGGCGCAATCAGGCGGATACTGTAAATGCTGCCCAGCAAACCGGCGGGAATCAAAGCGTACCGCCAATCGGGCAACGCGGCCACCCACCGGATCGAAAATTTCAGGCAAAACAGAAATCCGGCGATCACCGCGCCGGTCAGCGCGCCCGCCAAAGCCGACAACACCAACCATTTCAGCACATTCACCAAAATGATTTTTTCGTTTTTGATTTCCTGAACCGGTATCATTATCGGCGTCCCTTTCCGACGTTTTGTTTCCGGCGCAAAAGATAGAATCAAACGCCGTTTTTTACAACAATTTATCAACCGCCTGATGATTTTTTATAAAAAAGTTTGCCGGAATTATTGACAAAAACAGCAAAAAAGTCCATTCTGCCCTTAACAAGGTTACTTTATATAAAGGTGATAGAACCATGGCTTTGAAACAGCATTTCGACCAACCGGCCGAACAAAAGGAAGATGTTGAACAGTATCTGCTGCACGGCGTAAAGGTGAACGTCGCACCGTCGGAAAAGAAATTCGCCGAAGATCTGTTCGATTCTCTGGCGTCGATTCCGACCGGACGCAACGCGATCGCGGACATGAAAAAATACAACGTCGATTTCTTTTTGGAAACGGCTTTGGGCACGGCGGGCGGCTATTTCGACCCCGAAAACAACCAGATCGTCATGGCCAAATCACTGGGCATGGACTTTATGGAATTTGCGCTGGTTCACGAAGCGCGTCATTTGTGGCAGAACAATCAGGGGCGCAGCGAGGCCGAAGAACAAAATCTGGACTACGCCACGCGTTTGATGATCAACCGCGCGACAGAGGCCGACGCGCAAACACAGGCGATTCTGGCGTGCAAGGAATGGGAAGCGCAGGGACACACCGCGCCGATCGCGCGTTTTACCAAGCATTACGCGCCGCTGGTTCGCCGTTTTGAAAAATCGCAATCCCCGTCCGACGCGTTCAAGGGGTGGTACGACGACGAACGCATTTGCGCCAGTTATGAACAGGGCTACGATGTCGAACCCGCCTTGTCCGGATTGACCGAAGAGCCGGACAATCGTCCCTATGTATCGTTGAAACCCGCTGAAATCGCCAAGTTTTGCGGCGGCGAACGGGTTGAGGGATTTGAAGAATTTTTGGAATCCAAACAGGCGCGTCAGGTTCACCGTCTGACAAAGACGGCGATGGAATTGTTTGACGAATCCGCGGCGGCCAAAGGCGCCCCCCGCGATCCGTCGTTGAAAAACGTTCCTTTGCGTTCGCTGCCCGGCAATTCCGGCGCGCAGCTGTACGCCATGAAATACCTGAAAGAAACCAAAGAGCAGTTCAATCCGGCGGCGACGGACGATCCGCAGAAAAAAGAAGCCTTCACCGTCGTTTCAAACTGCGTCGATTTGATCAAACGCGCCAACGCCGCCGAAGTGGCAAACGGTGAAACATCCGCCGAAACGGAAAAGGCGTTGCGCGCGGAAACAAAGAAAATGCGCACCGCGATCAAACCGGCGGCGCGCCCCCGTTTCAACGGCGGCATTTCGCTGATTTACCGCGGAAAGGAACGCTGATCCCGTTTGTGCAAACGCGATTAAAAATCCGGACAGGGCTTCTCCCCGTCCGGATTTTTTATGGATAAACAACAGCGGTTCAAACAGCTTTTGATTTATTTTTTTGACAACGCTGGACGGAACGGATACAATTTATAAAAATGTACTTTAAGGAGGATACATTATGAAACGGTTTACACTTATTTTGGGCTTGGCTCTGTCGCTGGCGATATGCGGCGCGGCGCAGGCCAAAGTGGCGAAATTGGGGCGCGGCAAGACCGTGACATCCAACGCCATCGGCAAAATCGGCGGCAATTCGTCCATGCAATCGAACGCCTGTTCCTCGGGATGTTCCGAATGCGATACGGCCAAAGGCATTTGCAACGCGTGTCAAAGCGGATATATGTTGCACGACGGCGTTTGCATCAAATGCCCCGAAATCAACAACGGTATATGCACCTACTGCATCGGCGACGCGGATTACCAATCCTGCGAAGGCGCGGATTGCAATGTCGGTTATTGGAACGACACGGGAACGTGTTCCAAATGCAGCTACGCCATTGACGGATGTCTGGAATGCGACAGCACGGCGTCGAAATGCACGAAATGCGACACGGCCAACGGCTGGCGTTTGAACGGCGACAAATGTTTGCAGGATTTCACGTTGGTTAAAAAGAATTATTCCAACGGTCAGGAATCCGTGTTCAGCACGACGACGCTGTCCGGCGACCAGTTGAGCCAGTATTACGACAACTGGCCCGACGTGAACATCTACGACGCGGACGGCGGCAGCGTGACGGACGCCACGACGACGGTCGTCATGCGTTGCGTCGGCGGTTCCACCGGCGAATTTTGGAGCAAGTCCGCCTGCGAAAGCAACCGGACGCACAAATCCACCGCGGGTTATTACTGCGCCAAATCCGGCTATCCGTCCTGCCCGTATTACGAAACGATGTGCATGGTTGACAACTGCGCCACATGCAACGAGGATGGCTATTGCCAGACCTGCGACACGGGTTACAATCTGGACGCCGACGGTCAATGCTACGGCGATTGTCCGGCGAACTGCACGACGTGTTCGTCGTCCGACACTTGCACCGTTTGCGATCAGGGTTACCTGCTGCAAAAAGGCAAATGCGAACCCTGCCCCGAAAACGGCATCTGCAGCGGAACCGCTTCGTTGCAATGCGAAGAGGGTTCGTACTTCTATTCGGCCGGCAGCAACTGCCCGTCGTGTCCCACCGGATGCGCGGCCTGCACATCGGCCAACTACTGCACGAAGTGCAAAGACGGCTACAACCTGAAAAACGGTGCTTGCATCGCCAACTGCACGTCCACGTCCGACTGCGACGCCGGTTACATCTGCAACGGTAGCAAGATCTGCGAAATCTGCGGTTCTGGTAGCAACCTGTCCGTCGGCGGATGCAACTGCCCCACGGGCAAATACTCCGACGGCAAGGGTACCTGCAACGGCAGCAAATTGTCGTCCAGCAGCGGCTGTCTCTGGACGGGCGCCACTAAACAGGCGGTCGAAACTTACTGTGAGGGCGCACGTTACTGCGGCGACGGATGGGCGCACAAGGGATACAACACCGAAGGATTTAAAATACTGTCCGACGGAACATACTGCATGACCAAAAATCAGGGTTGTTGTTACAACTAACTTTAAAATAAAAGCGGGGCTTCGGCTCCGCTTTTTATTTGCCCCTTGTCGTGTCAGACGCACGTTTCCGGCACAAGAAAACCGCCGCGTCCGGTTGATGAACGCGGCGGCCGTGTTTTCATTTAAAATTTCAGCGTTTGACGTAACCCGTCAGGGTTTCCTTGGCCGCTTCGTAATTGTCAACGGCTTTTTTAATGATTTTGAACGCTTCTTCCTGATTCAGGAAACCTTCGACGACGACCGTTTTATTTTCCAGTTTTTTGTAATCTTCAAAAAACCGCTGAACCTCGATCATACGGTGCGGCGGCAATTCGTCGATGGACGAATAATGCGCGTATTCCGGATCGTCGGCGTGGACGGCGATGATTTTGTCGTCGGCTTCGCCCTGATCGATCATCTTCATCACGCCGATCGGGCGCGCGACCATGATCGTCAGCGGGAAAACGGGTTCCTGCCCCAACACCAAAATGTCCAGCGGGTCGTGGTCTTCGCAATAGGTGCGGGGGATGAACCCGTAGTTCGCGGGGTAATGCACGCTGGAATACAAAACGCGGTCAACGCGGATCAATCCGCTGGGTTTGTCCAGTTCGTATTTGTATTTCGATCCCTTGGGGACTTCGATCACCGCGGGAATGAACTGCGGCACTTTGCCGGCCAGTTCCACGTCATGCCATGGATGCATGGTAAAAAAACCTCCTAAAAAATAAAAGCTTGCGTCCATAATATCACAACGCGGACAAGATTAAAGAGCGAAGTTGACTTGCGGTTTCGCGGCAAAAACGCTATACTTGTTTCGGATGAACAAGAAAAGGCGCGAACTTTGGCCAAAAAACCGGAACAGGAATCGTTTTACGAAATCCACCTGAACAAACGGGGGGAATTGATGATTTCCCTGCGCGCGCGAGATCCGGAACCGTCGTCGCCCGTGCTGATTTACGACGGCGGCGACCACGCTTTGCTGTACCGGACGCCGGAATCGTCGGTGCTGCTGGATTTCATCCATCCGGACGCGCGGGCGCATTTGGCGCGGGCGAAATCGGTTCTGATCGCGGAAACGCACGATTACAGGGTCGCGCGCGAATACACAGCCGCCTGCCGTTTCGTCAAAAGCCTGCCGATCGACGCGGGGGCGGTCAAGCCTCTGTTGGACAAAGCGCAGGCGGAACAAATCGACGAAAGAAACCTTTACAAATGAAACAGGCGCAATTCACGCTGGACGTGCAAACCACGCCGTCCGGTTTCACGAACATCACGCCGGCGATCAACCGGTGCGTTCAAAACTCCGACATTCAAACGGGGCTGCTGACCGTTTTCGTCCGGCACACTTCGGCCGGATTGACCATTCAGGAAAACGCCGACCCCGACGTTTTGACCGATTTGAAAAACTTTTTCGACCGCGTCGCGCCGCGGGACAATTCGCTCTATACCCACACGTTCGAGGGCGCGGACGATATGCCCGCCCACATCCGCACTGTTTTGACAAACGTGTCCGTCAACATCCCCGTTACGAACGGCAAACCCGCTTTGGGAATGTGGCAGGCGGTGTACTTGTGCGAACACCGCGACCAACCGCACATCCGCCATGTCGTTCTGCATTTAATCGGGGAATGACACGCTCCACGCGCCGCCGCGGCAATATTCCAGCGGCGCGAACCGCTCCTTGTAGCGCATATTGGACAGGTTTTTGATCATATAGCCCAGATAGACGTAGGGTTTTCGCATTTTTGCGGCCAATTCGACCAGTTTTAAAATCAAAAACGTCCCCATGCTGTCGTGCGCGCGCGCCGGATCGAAAAAGCTATATACCGCCGACAACCCGTCATCCAAAACATCGACCAGCATCACCCCCGCCGTTTGCGCGCCGTCGCTTGCCTCCAGCAAGCAGCAATCGACGGGGCAATCCTCAATCATCGCGCGGTAATCCTCGAAACTCATGTTTTCCATCGCGCCGCCGGCGTGCCGTTGCGCCAGATACGACTTGAACAGCGCGTAATGTCCGGACGAAGCGATGTTCGGCACGACACGCACGTCCAGCGTTTCGTTTTGGCGCAATGTCTTGCGCATCTTTTTCGACGGGCGAAAATCCGCGACGCGGATGCGGACGGAAACGCACGCGCGACATTCGGGACACGACGGAATGTAGCACACGTTGTGCGACCGCCGGAATCCCGCGCGCGACAACGCGTTCGCCCACGCCTGCGCGTTCGGCCCGTTCAAATCGACGGCCGTTTTGGATTCCGTTTTGGCCGGCAGGTAATCGCACGGCACCGGTTTCGTCGTATAAAATGATTTCAAACCGCTTTTCACCATGCCCGACAGGATACGGATTAAAATCTAAAAATGTTTTAACGCCGCCGAATCTTGCGCCCCGAAAACGAAAAGGGTATTTTAAGGAAAAAGGAGTTTTTTCAATGCCGATCACCCTGCTGTCCTACCGGCCGCCGTATCAATGGGAACGCGTTGTGCGTTTTCTGGCGTCGCGCGCGCTGCCCCGCATCGAAACGGTCGAGAACGGCGTTTACGCCCGATGCGTCCGCCTGAACGGGGCGCAAGGCCGCCTTGTTGTCGAAAACGCGCCGGAACAAAACGCCCTGCGCGTTTCGGCGGACGACACCCTCGCCCCCGCCCTGCCCGACATTTTGAACCGCCTGCGCGTCATGTTCGATTTGGACAACGACCCCGCCGCCGTTTTCGACCGACTGAAGTTCTTGAATAAAATCAAGGCCGACTTGTGCGTCGCCGGCACGCGATCCGTCGGATGTTTCGACGCGTTTGAAACCGCCGTCCGCACCGTTTTGGGTCAGCAAATCACCGTCAAAGCCGCGCAAACGCTGGCGGCGCGTTTTATTGCCGCTTTGGGAACGCCCTTTGAAGCGGGAACGGCCTTTCCCGCGCCCGAAAAAATCGCGAAGTTGCCGGAACAATCCCTGATTGATCTGGGGATCATGCCGACGCGGGCGAAAGCGATTTCGGCGATCGCGAAAGGAATGTCGGATAAAACGATCGCCCTGTCGCCCGCCGCCGATCCGGGAACAGAGCTTCCGAAACTGCTCGCCCTGCCGGGGGTGGGGCCGTGGACGGCGAACTATCTGGCGATCCGGACGATGCGCGTTCGCGACGCGTTTTTGGATTCGGATTTCGGCGTCAAAAAAGCCCTTGCGCCCATGGCGGCCGCGGAAATCAAAACGGTAAAGGAAAAATGCCGCCCGTTCGGCAGTTACGCGACATTCAACCTGTGGAACAGCCTGTAAAAATCCCTTTGAAAAATTTTTTCATTTGCCGCGCAAGTTTTCCCGCGTTAAACCGTTTAACAAAATTGAAATAAAGAAAAACCGGTTGCCGAAAGGATCGTCCTGATGAACAAAAAAAGCCTGTTTTTAATCGTCGCCGCCGCAATCGCCGCCACCGCCGGCTATCAATCCTTTTTCGCCAAAGAGGAGATTTCCTACATCACGGAACGCGTGTCGCGCAAAAATATTGAAAAAGTCGTCAATGCCACCGGCGAAGTCAAGGCGATCGAGCTGGTGACGGTCGGCGCGCAAACGTCGGGGAAAATCGAATATCTGCCCGTCAAGGTCGGTCAAAAAATCAAAAAAGGCGCGCTGATCGCGCAAATCGATTCGACCACGCAGAAAAACGACGTTGAAAGCACCAAGGCCAAGCTGACCAGTTTGCAGGCGCAGCTGGAAGCCGGAAAAATTTCGCGCAAAATCGCGGAAAAACAGTTCGACCGTATGCAGCGGCTGCGCAAACGCGACGCCGCCAGCGAAGAGGATTTGGAAAACGCGAACGACGCGTTTGAATCCGCCAAGGCCAAAGTCACGGAGCTGGAAGCGTCCATCGCCGAAACAAAGCTGGCGTTGAACACGGCGCAAACGAATTTGGGCTATACGAAAATCACCGCGCCGCTGGACGGCATCGTCGTTTCCGTCCCCGTCAAAACGGGACAGACGGTCAACGCCGCCATGAACACGCCGACCATCGTCCAAATCGCCGATTTGTCGAAAATGGAAATATTGATCGAAATTTCCGAAGGTGACATCGGCGACATCAAAACCGGCGCGCGCGTCACCTATACCGTTTTAAGCAACCCCGACAACGTTTATGAAACGACGCTGGATTCCATCGACCCCGGATTGACCCTGCTGACCAACGGTGAATACACCGAAGTCGTCGGTTCCAGTGAAGCGATCTATTATTACGGACGGCTGGTCGTCCCGAACGACGACGGGGCTTTGCGCATCGGCATGACGACACAGAACGTCATTTACGTCGATGCCGCCGAAAACGCCCTGACCCTGCCGGTTCTGGCGGTGAAAAACGACCGCGGCCGCGATTATGTGGACGTGTTGACCGAAACCGGCGAAGTCCAGAAACGCTATGTCGCGACGGGTCTGTCCGACGGGGTTGAAACCGTCGTCACCGACGGCGTCGAAGAGGGCGAAAACGTCATTATCGCAAAGCTTTCCGCCGCCGAAGTCACCAGCAAAAAGGACAAGTTCAAACGCCCCGGAGGATTCTGACATGAACATCATCGAATTATCCGGCATCAACAAATTTTTCGGTCAGGAAGGCAACCGCACCCACGTTTTAAAGGATGTCGATTTCGCGGTTGAAAAAGGCGATTTCGTCGCCATCATCGGCCAATCGGGTTCGGGCAAATCGACCCTGATGAACATCATCGGGTGTCTGGACGTGCCGACATCGGGATCGTACAAGATCAACGGGGTCGAAGTCGCCCGCATGACAAAGGATGAACAAGCGGCCTTGCGTTGCAAAACGTTCGGATTTATTTTCCAGCGTTACAACCTTTTATCCAATCTGGACGCGGTGGAAAACGCCGCCCTGCCCGCCGTTTATTCCGGCGTTGACAAGGCCGGACGCACCGCCCGCGCGACGGAATTGCTGAAAGATTTGGATTTGGGCGACCGGCTGGGCAACAAACCAAACCAGTTGTCCGGCGGCCAACAGCAACGCGTCAGCATCGCGCGCGCGTTGATGAACGGCGGTGAAATCATTCTGGCCGACGAACCGACCGGCGCGCTGGATTCCAAAAGCGGCGAAACCGTCATGGAAATCATCAAGCAACTGCACCGTCAAGGTCACACGATCGTCATGGTCACGCACGACGCGCACATCGCCGGTCAGGCCGACCGCGTCATCGAAATCAAAGACGGACGCATCATTTCCGACACCCGTAAACAAAGCGAGTTTTTTGAATTGAAAGACGCCCGTCCGAACCTGAAACGCGGCCGTCTGGCGGAATTCCGGTACAGCTTCACCGAATCGTTTTCCATGTCGATCCATTCGATTTTGGCCAACAAAATGCGGTCGCTGTTGACCATGCTGGGCATCATCATCGGCATCGCGTCGGTCGTTTCGGTCGTCGCGCTGGGCAACGCGTCGCAGGAACGCATCATGGAACGCATCAGCTCCATGGGGACGAACACGATCGACATCCTGCCCGGCAAAGGGTTCGGCGACCGCCATTCGGGCAAGATCAAAACCTTGAAAATCAGCGATTCGGAATTTCTGACGCGTCAAAGCTTTATCGACAACGCCAGCCCGAACGTGTCGGCCAGCGGAACTTTGGTTTACAAAAACTATTCCGTCACGGCCAGTATGCGCGGCGTTGACCGCGCCTATTTCGATGTCAAAGGTAAAAAGCTTGCTCAAGGGCGCGTTTTTTCCGCCGAAGAGGTCAAACACGCCGATTCCGTCGTCGTCATTGACGACAACACGCGCAAGGAAATCTTCGCCGACGATCCGAATCCGGTTGGAAAGATCATCATTTTCAATAAAAAACCGTTGAAAATCATCGGCTTGACGGAAAAGGACAATTCCCCCGGCCCCATGTCGGAAAGCATGAACCTGTGGGTGCCTTACACAACCGCGATGTATAAAATCACGGGCGGCAAGGATATCGATTCGATCACCGTGCGCATCAGCGACAACGTCAAATCGCAGGTTGCCGAAGACAGCATCGAACACATCCTGACAGCTCGACACGGGAAAAAAGATTTCTTTATGATCAACACGGACAGCATCAAACAAACGATCGAAAGCACGACGCAAACCATGCGCCTGCTGATCGCCAGCATCGCGGTCATTTCCCTGATCGTCGGCGGCATCGGCGTGATGAACATCATGCTGGTTTCCGTCACGGAACGCACGCGCGAAATCGGCATCCGCATGGCGATCGGCGCGAAACAGCGCGACATCCTGTTGCAATTTTTGATCGAAGCCGTTTTGATCTGCGTGGTCGGCGGCGCGTTGGGCGTATCCGCGTCCCTGATTTTGGGAACGCTGGTCAACACGTTCGTTCCGTCGTTCGGAATGAGCTTTTCGACCGCGTCCATCGTATTGGCCTTGACGTGTTCGTCGTCCATCGGCATTCTGTTCGGCTATATGCCGGCCAAGAACGCCTCGAACCTGAACCCCATTGACGCATTGGCGAGTGAATGACATGAAACAGAAACGATTTATTTCCCTTTTGCTGGCGACCACCGTTTTGACGGCGGGTTGCGTTTCATCGAAATACGACGTTCCCGATTTGGAAACGGAATTGGGATATTCGCAGGAAATCAAGGAAAAATACACCGCCAACACCGAATGGTGGCGGGAATACGGCAACGGCGAATTGAACCGGCTGGTCGATTTGGCGTTGAAAAACAACCCCGATTACCTGAAAGCCGCGCTGAATATTCAAAAGGAATTGTATTCTTTAAACCTCAAACAATCCGACCTGTTTCCGACCCTGACCGCGTCGCTGGGCGCATCGTCGCAAAAGCGGTTGAACCGCGGGCGGGACGCGACGAACAACTTTTCCGGCGAACTGGCGCTGAATTACGAACTCGACCTGTACGGCAAGATCCGCGACGCCAAAAACGCGCAGGAATTTGAATTGAACGCGACGGTTCAAGACAGGGACGGCGCGAAGCTGTCGCTGGTCAACAGCGTTGTCGATCTGTATTTCAATTTGGAATACCTGCAAAACACGATCGACCTGACCCGCCGAAACGTCAGCGCGTATCGGGAAATGATGAACATCGCCGAGGAACGCTATAAAAACGGCAAAGCCGACCGGTTGGAGGTCGCGCAAGCGCAACAAAGCCTGAGAAGCGAACAGACGGCTTTGCTGAACGCGATGACGCAGTTCAAGGAAATGGAACAAAGCCTGTCGAACGTTTTAAACGTCAAGCCCGATGAAAAGCCCGCGTTGAGCTTCGGCATCCTGCTTGACCAACCGACGCTGACCGTCAATCTGGACGTTCCCGTCGCCGTTCTGGCGAACCGTCCCGATCTGGCCGCAGCGCAATACCGGTTGAAAAAGGCGTTTTCATCAATGAAAGCGGAGGAAAAGAATTGGTATCCGTCCATAACGCTGAACGGCGCGATCGGTTCGTCGTCGCAACACGCACGGTCAACGTTCGATTTCCCCTATCTTTTGGGCGGCGTATCGCTGAATTTGCCGTTTTTGGATTGGAACCGCGTGAAAAACAACGTTAAAATCGCCGAAGCCGACTATCAAATCGCCGTCATTGATTTCAAAGACGCGCTGACACAAGCGATCAACGAACTGGCCTATTACACGTTCGCCTATGAACAATCGAAGCGGGTTTACGACAACACGTTGAAAAACGTTCAAAGCAACGCCGAAGTCACGGCTTATTACCGCGTCCGGTACGACGGCGGGAAATCCGAATTCAAAGACCTGCTGGCCGCGATCCGCGCCGAAAACACGGCGAAAAAAGAACTGGTGCAACAAAAATACCAGATCATCAAATACGAAAACTACATCTGCAAAGCGATGGCGGGGAAATATTAATCCCCGCCCGTTTCCGCCAGTAGCGCGTCAATGTCGATATCATCCGGCGCGGTCGCTTTTTCGTTGAAATTGCGGATGTATTCGTCCTTTGTCAGGCAATCCGGCTTGGCTTTCTTTTCATCGCGGTAGATTTCACGGAAATCCCGTTCCGACATTTCAAGCTGCGGATCGTTTGCCATTCGGCGCGTATATTCCGCCATGTAAACGGCGTATTCGGTTTCCGTGACGCACCCGTTTTTGTCCTTGTCCATTTGGAAAAAGTTTTCGCCGGCGATCCCGTTTGAAATATTCGCCAGAAAATTATCAGCCATTTCCTCCGTCGGCATGGATTTCACCTTTTCCATCGTTTGGTTCAATTTTTCCATGGCGGCCTGCAGCTGTTTTTCCGCATAATCTGGATCTTCGGCGAATTTTTTCATCTGCTCCATTTGATCTTTCATGGCGAATTGCGTTTCCGCCGTCATCAGTCGGATGAACTCTTCCTTTTCCAACCGGTCGTCCTTGTCCGCGTCAAATTTTTTAAACGCCTGTTCCAACCGTTTTTTCTTCGCCTGTTTTTGCGCGTCTGTCAGCAAAGGGGTTTGATCCGCCGCATCGACCAGACCGGCGTATTCGTTTGCGGAAACGAATCCGTCGCCGTTCACATCCATCAAATCAAATGCGTCACCGAAATTAAAACCGGCCGCCGCCCCGCATTCAAGGGCGTTTGCCGGAACGACCAAAGCCAAAACGGCCAGCGCGCTTAAAAAAATCTTTTTATTCATTTTCTTTTCCTTTCAACCGTTCAGCCAGCCAATCCGCCGTCATCGCGATCACCTGTTCCGACAAATCGTTTTGCCCCGTTCCGGCGTTGTACGTATGCCCGACGCCTTTAAACACAAACGACGACGCGTCGCCGCCCCCGACCGCGGCGGCGATTTCCGCCGCGTGCGCGAACGGCACCAGATCGTCCAGATCGCCCGCGATCGCCAGCAACGCCCCTTTGTACCGCGCCAGACAATCCAGCGGCCGCGAAGCCCTGATTTCGTCGAACCAGTCTTTGGTCAGCCACAGATCGTCGCGCCATGTCGAGGGCAGAACGGCGTACCCGTTTTTGACGGCGTCCGCGTAATAGGTGTCGCGCCACGTTTCAAAAATATCGTGAACGCCCTGCTGACACGCCCCCGACCAGAAAACGGCGGCCGGAATTTCATCGCCGCACCGTCCCATCAAATCCGCCGCGACGCGCGCCCCTTGGCTGAACCCCAGCAGGGCGATCCGCTGCGCATCCACCGCATCCGTTTTGCGCGCGTAATCAAACACGGCGTCCAGATCGCTTATCTCTCCCTTGAACGTCAGCTCCAAAGGCGAAGCGGGGCTGTCGCCGCATCCGGCGAAATCGAAACGGATCGACGCGATCCCCCGCCGTTCCAAAGCCGCCGCCAAACGGCCGAACATATTGCCGACCTCGTTTTTATCCGATCCCGTGCCGTGGATCAAAATGACGGCGGGCGCGGCGGCCGTTCGTTCCGGAACGGTGAAAACCGCGGGGATGTCATGGCGCGCGCCCTTGATCGTCAAGTGTTTTTCCGTCATTCCTTGTACGCCTTGAATTTCAAATGAAACACGGTTCCGCGGCCGATTTCGCTTTCGACCGATATTTCGCCGCCGCAATTTTCAATGATCGTTTTCACAATGGGCAACCCCAGCCCCGTTCCGGTGTTTTCCCCGTCCCGCGCGCTTTTGGAAAAGAACGGTTCAAATATGCGCGTCAGGTTTTCCGGCTCGATTCCGGTTCCCGTGTCGGCGAAATCGACCGTGACGTTTTCATCGCCGGCCGCGATCGCAATGCGCATATTGCCGCCGTCCGGCATCGCGTGAAAAGCGTTTTGCATCAAATTCACCGTCACCATGCGCATTTCGGCGTCGGCGGCGAAAACGACGGCTGGGGCGACCGATTCGACGATTTGGATGTCGATGCCGGATTTTTTCGCCTCGTATTCCAACAGGCTGGCCGTTTCGGAAACGACTTCGTTCATATCGACGGACTTGTATTCCTTTTCCGGTTTGCGCGACAGTTTCAACAACCGCGACGTGACGTTGATGCAAAAACCGATCTGTTCGTTGACCAACCGCAAATAACGTTTCAAATCGTCGGGCTTCATCGGCTTGGTGTCCATCTTGTCCAGTATGTTTTCCAAAACCAGCCGAACCGACCCCAACGGATTGCGCATTTCGTGCGCGACGGAACTGGCTAGCATACCGACGGAAGAGAGCTTTTGCTGGTGTGAAAACAGGATGGCCTTGTCCAGAGGACGGATCTGTTCGACGATCCACATGACGGGCTTTTCGCCGGATTTGTGATGAAAAGCGGCCGCCGTAACCTCCATAAACCGGTCGCGCCCCTCTTTGTCCGTATAACGCTGGATCACGTTGACGGGCGCGCCGCCGTTTTCACGCAGCAAAGCCAGCGGACAGGGCGAGGAACCGGACGCGCAGGGCGTGTCGCGGCCGAACAGCGCGTAGCATTTTTTCGCCGACGAATCGAACAGCGCGCCGTACGACCGGTTGGTCATGATGATGTCGCAGTTTTCATCCAAAACGCGGATACCGTCCGGAATCGTGTCGATCAGGCTTTGCAGCAGCTCTTTGTTTTCCTCCAGATTTTGGATCGACCGTTCGATGTTGTCAGCCATGCTGTTGAAATCGCGCGCCAGCAAATCCAGCTCGTCCTGTTTGGACAAACGGGGCGCGACGGATATCCGGACGCCCAAATCGCCGGACGAAATGCGGCGCGTCGCGTCCAGCAGATCGGTGACAGGCCGCAACACCCACCGGCGCACGATCAGCCACAGCATTTCCAAAATAAACAAAACCAGCAGAAAACCGGATAAAATGAAATACCCCAGTTCGCGCATTTTCCGGTCGCGGTCGCCGACGCCTTTGATATCCTGCACCAATTCCTTGCGGATGCTCAGCTGGCGGTCGTCCAGCGAACGCATTTGATAATCGTCGTCCTGATCATTCCACAGTTTCGTAAACGAATCCGTTTCCGGCGTGTTCAGCCGGTCGTACAGTTTCGTCACGGCGTTGCGCAGGCGAATGTTTTCCTCGTACAAATCAAAAACGGCTTCGGCCTTTTTGCGGCTGATGACGGATTCCTGATCCAGCTGACGGACATAGCTGATCATAAACGTGGATAAAAACAGCGAACATATCCCCGCGATGCTTAAAAACAGGACAAGGAATATTTTCGCGTTCAGGCTGAGGAACCGCTTGTTTTTCTGGTCTGTCATATCGGACGTCCTTTTTCGGTCGGAAACGGGCGATTAAAAGATATCACGTTTTTCGACGCGTTTCCATTCCCCCGCGCGCAAACCGTCCAGCCGCAGCCGGCCGATCGAAACGCGCACCAGCCGCAGCGTCGGAAACCCGACGGCGGCGGTCATATGGCGCACCTGCCGGTTTTTCCCCTCCGTCAACGTCAGGCGCACCCACGATGTCGGAATGTTTTTGCGGAACCGGACGGGCGGGTCGCGGTCGGGCAGTTCCGGCAAAACAGGCAGGATTTCAGCGCGGCACGGCTTTGTCCGATATCCTTTGATCACGACGCCCTTTTGCAGCCGTTCAACCGCCTGCGGCGTGATTTGACCGTCCACCTGCGCCAGATAGGAACGCGGATGGGCGAACGCCGGATCCAGCAGTTTTTTGACAAACCGGCCGTCGTCCGTCAGCAACAACAGCCCCTCGCTGTCGTGATCCAGCCGCCCCGCCGCGTAAACGTCGGGCGGGAACCCGAACCCGTCCAAAGCCGGATGCCCCGCTTCGGGGGTGAATTGGCTCAACACGCCGTAGGGTTTGTAAAAAGCGATATATTGAAACATCGAAAAAATCCGTTTTCTTTCACTGCGCGGCATTTTAAAATAAAACCGTCGTTTTCGCAAACTGTTCGGGAACCTTTTTGATGATTGACGCGCATATCCATTGGACGGACGACCGCTTTGCAACCGACCGCGATCATATGATCGAACGGGCGAAATCGGCCGGTGTGACGGCTTTTTTCTGCGCCGCCGCCCGTCCGTCGGAATTTGCGCCCCTTGAAAATCTGACGCAAAGGCCGGAGATCGTCCCGTTCGCCGGAACGCATCCGTGGTTTGCAAACGAATACGATCCCGCGGCCTTGACGGATTTTCTGAACCGTCATCCGGACGCCGGCGTCGGCGAAACCGGATTGGACGCCGTCCGCGGCACGCCGGAACAAACGGAGGTGTTCAAAGACCAGCTGCGAATCGCCGCGTCGTTCAAACGCCCGTGCGTCATCCATTGCGTCAAATCGTTCGACGCTGTTGCCGCCGTTTTGAAACAAACGCCCGCCCTGCCCCCCGCCCTGCTGTTCCACGGGTTTTCAGGCACACTGCAACAGGCGGAATTTTTGATGCGGTTCAACGCCTTTTTTTCATTTTCCGGAACGGTTCTGTTTGAAAACAGGGCGAAAGCGCGTGCGGTTTTGGCCGCCCTGCCCGCCGACCGGATTTTGGCCGAAACGGACGCGCCCGACGGGTTGCCGCCCGAACGGTTTCGCGCGAACGCGGACGAAAAACGCAACGTCGGGGAAAATCTGCCCTTGATTATTCAAGCGTTTGCCGCCATAAGAAAAACGGATTTTTCAACTTTCACCACCGCGTTGGACGCGAACGCGCGGCGTTTTTTGTCAGGAGGCGGAAATGGCGAATGACCAATTCACACGGCTACGGCTGCTGGTCGGCGAAGACGGGTTGGAACGGCTGCAAAACGCCTTTGTCATCGTCGCGGGGCTGGGCGCGGTCGGCAGCTACGCCGTCGAAGCGTTGGCGCGCGCGGGAATCGGGCGGCTGCGCCTGATCGACAGCGACACGGTCAGCGTTTCCAACATCAACCGCCAGCTGTTCGCCCTGCATTCCACGATCGGACGGCCGAAAACGGAAATCGCGAACCTGCGCGTCCGCGACATCAACCCCGCCTGTCAAACCGATTTGCGCCAAACGTTCATCAACGCGGACACCATTCCCGACCTGTTTTCCGGCGATCCGGATTTTGTCGTTGACGCGATTGATTCGCTGAACCCGAAAACAGAGCTGATCGCCCACCTTTACACCAACAAAATTCCGTTCATTTCATCCATGGGCGCGGCGCTGCGAACCGACCCGCGTTTCATCGCCGTTGACAAAATGGCCAAAGTCAACCATTGCCGGTTGGCGTATATGCTGCGCAAACGGCTGCGCCGCCGCGGCATCGCGCTGGATTTCCCGTGCGTTTATTCGTCCCAGTCGCGCGAAGGCATCCCCGCCCCGCAATACAGCGCGGAAAGCGAACAAACCGCCGGATTGGGACGCGACCGCGCCGTCATGGGCAGCCTGCCGACGATCACGGGGATTTTCGGTCTGACTTTGGCGAATTATGTAATTTGCAAATTGTATCAGGCTAATTGATCAGCCGCGGCCAAACCTCGACCCACCCCGTGTTGTGCGTCGCGTTGGGGACGATGATCACGTCGGCTTGAGAGGTCGTCTGCAGCGAATGAACAAACTCTTCGGCCAGCGACGCCGGAACGGTTTTGTCGCGCCCGCCCGCGTAGTGAACCTGCGGCACGGCGGCCAGCTTTTTCCCGTAATCCGCCGGATTCAGCGACCCTTTCAACGGGGTGTCGCGATGATGCGCCGTCCACGCCTTGTGATCCAAAACGCCGGCGACCGTATAGACTTTCGCCACGGACGGCGTTTGCGCCGCGACCAGCAAAGCGACCGCCGCCCCGCCGGAATAGCCGACCAGCTCCACATTCGGGGCTTGGTACTGCTTGGCCAGTTTGGCGACGGCGTCCTTGACCGACGCGACGACTTTCGGATCGAACCGGCCGTCCGTCCAGTAATACGGGCGACATTCGCGCGATGTCACATACTGGCACGGACGCGCCAGATACACGACATTTTTGAACCTGTCCCGTTGCGCCAGTTTCAAAACCATGCTGTCCGCCGGCGTCGGATCAAGCGACGGCGTGTGCGAATTGATCCAAGCGTAACCGTCGCCCTCGATGTAAACGCGCAGCGTGCCGCCTTTTTTGGCGACGCGCGCCCACGACGCCAAAGGAAAGCCGTTTGTTTTGATTTCCTGATAGGAAAAACCCTCCGGCGCGGGCAGTGAAGCGCATCCGCCGACGAACATTGTCAAAACCGTGAAAAAAAACAACCGTCGCAACATGACTTTTAACCGTTTCTTTGTAAAAAGATCGGATATTCTAACCATATGGTCGAATTAAAAAAAATGACATCAGTCACAGGAGCAGCCGTGAAAAAATATCTGTCGGAATTTGCGGGAACATTCGGTTTTGTTTTCATCGGATGCGGCGCCGTCGTCTTTGCCGCGCCGTTCATCGGATATCTGGGGATCGCGCTGGCGTTCGGGGCGGCCTATGGCGCAATGAATTTCACGTTTTCGGGCAGCCATTTGAATCCGGCCGTCACCGTCGCCGCCGCCGTTTGCGGGCGAATGCGCGGCAAAAACGTCTGGCTGACTTTGGCCGAAACCGCGGGTTTCATTTTGATGCAGACCGCGGGGGCGTGCGCCGCCGTCGCGCTGATCTACTTCGTCTATTCCGGTAAAAACGGCTACGTCTATCAGGGATCGCCCGACGCCAACATCGCCGGACGCTACGCCCTGTCCGCCGTTTTCTGGCTGGAGGTTGTTTTGAACTTTCTGTTCGTCTGCGTGTTTTTGGGAACGGACGAACACAAAGGCCGCCAACCCGCCGCCTGCGCTTTGTTCGTCTGCGCGGCCTATCTGCTGTCCTATCCCGTGACAAAAGGCGCAATGAATCCCGCGCGCACCGTCGCGTCCGCCCTGTTCGCGGAACCCGACGCCGTCGCCCAGCTGCCCGTTTTTTGCGGCGCGGCGTTTGCTGCGGCCGTTGCGGCCGGTTTGCTTCACCTGCCGTTTTTCAAACGCGCCAAAGACATCAGTGCGTCATAAGCAGCGCGATATCCGCGTTGTCGATCAGGTATTTCGTCATACTGCCTAAAATCCAGCGACGCATCGTATTTTGCGTGAACGCGCCGGACACCAGCAAATCGAACCGCCCGCACGCCTGACGCACGATTTCCGTGCCGCGGACGGCGACGGACGACGATTCCGGCATTTTAACGGTTTCCGCTTTGATCCCGTGCCACGCCAGCCGGTCGGCCAACGCCTGCGCGCCTGCCCATTCGTCGTTGGGCTGGTCGGTTTCCAAAATGGCAACCTCTTGCGCCGTGACCAGAAACGGCATGGCCAGCGTGACGGCTTTGGCGGCTTCCTCGGTCGCGTCCCAAGCGATCATCACGCGGTTGCCGATCGATTCCGGCGCTTGGCGCGGCGCGATCAAAATCGCCGATCCGCTTTCCATCAACGCCGCGTTCAAAACGGACAATCCGTCCCCCGACGCCGGAACGTCCGGATCGGGACGCCCCAAAACGGTCAGGTCGGCCACACGGGAACACCACGCGATCACTTCCTCTTCACTGCCGAAAATCTCGCGGAAACGCGCGGTAACCTCTTTTAACTCCGGCTGCGGATTTTCCCTGACCAGCACGCCGTGTTCGGCGACGAACGTTTCAAACGCGGCGCGCATTTCGTCGGCGTTCGCGGCAAAAGCCTTTTCCTCGGCCTGCACGACATCGCTGACGACGAACCCCGCCATATCCGCGCTGACGACCGGAACGGGCAGGATGCACGACGGTTCCAAATGAACGTGGAACGCGTCCAGATGCCCGTAAAATTTCTTGGCGACCAGCAACGACGTTTGCAGGACGGACGCCGCCGTCGCCCGCGAATTCAGATGCACCAGAATGTCTTTGAACATATTCATGCCCGTTTCCTTTCAATTAATCGTCATCCGCATTTGTCCGCCAGCAGCGTGCGCACGCGCGTCAGCGTCGCCATCCGGTCGCCGGACGTGTCGATTTTGTCCCAATCGACTTTGCCGACGTCGATGTCCAGCTGTTTTCTCAGTTCGTCGGCGGTTTTGACATCCGACGGATTGCGTTTGCGCGACATGACGCGTTCGATGCGGACTTCCAAAGGCGCATCAACCCACAGGCCTTGGAAATCGGCGTTTTCTTCGCGCGCCAGCTTTTCAATCGCGCGGCGTTGGTTTTCGTCGTGGAACAAAGCGTCGGCGACAACGGATTGCCCCGCGCGCAGCAACGTGCGGCATTCGTCGCACAAACGGTCGAACACCGCGATTTCCAGTTGCGGCGTGTAGGTCGCCGTGTCAACGTGCTTTTCCAAATCCGTGTTCAGCATATTTTTGCGCAGCACGTCGTCGCGCAGGATCACCGCCCCCGGCGGGTTACCGATGAACGGCGCGGATTCGCGGGCGATTCTGGACTTCCCGCTGCCGGACAGACCGCCGCAAGCCACCAAAACGGGACGCGGACGGTTCAAAAACCGGCGGGCGATCACCAGCTGCTCATAGGCTTTGTTCGCCATCAGCGCGGATTCGTGGCGGTCTTTCATTTCCGCCGACCGCTGGGCGAACACATAGGCGTTGACCGCCGCGCGGCACGACAGGTACAGCGGCAAAACGGGAACGCCGTCCCAATCCGCGGACAAAGCCATATAGTGGTTGTACAGGATGCTGGCCAGACGGCGTTGCCCCTTGCTTTCCATATCCACCAGCAGAAACGCGAAATCGTACAGCGTGTCGATGTTCGTCAGCGCGTCGTTGAATTCGATCGGGTTGAACGGCGTCACCCGACCGTTCCACATGGCCAGATTGCGCAAGTTCAAATCGCCGTGGCAAACGCGGATTTTCCCGTCCGCCCGCCGTTTTTCCAGTAAAGCCGTGTTGCGTTCCAACTCCGACATCTGGTCGCGTTCCAAAGCGTCAACGTCCTCGGCATCGAAAATGTCCGGCACGAAACACCGGATCATCGCGCTGTTTTCGTCAATGCGGCCGCGGATGACCGCGACGGGATCGACGGTCGTCACGACCGGCGCGTTTTGATGCAGGCTGCGGATTTTTTCCGCCGTGTCCATCATTTCAAAACGGTCGAGGTCGCCGCGGTCAACCATGTTGTCGAACAGCATTCCCTCTTCAAACTGGTGCATGACCAAAACGTAATCGACGACTTCGGCGTCTTTGTCCGGACAGGCGGAACGGACGAAAATCCGGCCTTTCCTGTCCGAAACGACCTCTTCGACGCCGAAACACAGTTCCGGCGCGAAACGGGTGCAGATTTCAAATTCCCTGCGACAGGCGGCCGCCCGCTTTTCCGCCGTGGAATAGTCCACATACGGATATTTCACCCCGCGTTTCAGCTTGTACGCCTTTTCCCCCGTCATGAAAACATCGCAAATGTTCGTTTCCTTGACGGCGATTTTGCGCGGCCGTTTCAACCCGTAGGCTTCGGGTTCGGACAACGCGGCGATCACCGCGGACTGGTCGTCGATCAGCATGGGCGAAGCCTCCGTTTTTTATTCGGGTTTGTGCGACGGATTGACGTTGCGCAGGTTCTGCGGCTGGTTGGCCAGCGACGCGTTGAATTGCTGCGTCACGCGCACGAACGTCGTGCGTTTGCTCAATTCCTTCAACGTTTTCGCCCCGACGTAAGTGC
>ERZ808252.322-NODE-322-length-48509-cov-4.622033_pt1 | contig 48509 bp, 43 predicted proteins | sample MGYA00521242_ERZ808252 | MGnify/ENA primary metagenome ERZ808252 (study PRJEB31516, sample SAMN03275581) | gut metagenome | biome: mammalia-associated habitat; material: feces | host: Papio cynocephalus | place: Kenya | collected 2012-08-07 ... | reverse complement strand
TTATAATGCAATAATGTATATAAAATAATTATATAAATAACTTCTTAAAAATTATGATTAAAATTTATAGTTTGTATCTGAATTATTTTAAATAATAGTAATAATAACTAGTATCTTTTTTTAAAAATGTAAATAAACTTTTACTTAAAGTAAAAACATAAATATATTAGTATAGTTGTGGTTTATATTTTCATAAAATTGATATAATTAAATAATTAGAAATTAAGATCTTTTTGGAGGTTATATTATGAAAAAAATTTTAATAGTACTAGGTGGTGGCCGTCCAAATGGAAATACAAAACAATTAGTTGATTCATTTATGCAAGGTGCTTTGGATGCTAAACATGAAGTGGAGTTAGTTTCATTAAATAAAATAGAAGTAAATGGCTGCTTAGGATGTAATTTATGTCGATATGGTAAGCCTTGTATTCAAAAAGATGGCTTTAATCAACTTGCATTAAAAATAAAACAAGCTGATCTTGTAGTGTTTGCTTCTCCATTATTTTATTTTACAATCTCTTCAAAACTAAAAGCATTTATAGAAAGATTTTATTGCCTTGCTGAAGAAGAAAAAAATCCAGTTTTAGGAAGATATGAAAAGTACCCAGTAAAAGATGCTGCATTGTTGATGACATCTGCTGATAATTATTTTTGGACATATCAGCAAGCTGTTTCATATTATAAGTTTACTATAATTGATTATATTGGCTTTCATGATAAAGGTATGCTTTTAGCAGGTGGATGCAATGATGCAAATGGAAAACCACAAATTGATAAAACTAATCATTTAAAAGAAGCTTATGAATTTGGTAAAAATATTTATAAAGAAAATGATGAATGATAATAAAAAAATAGTTAGAGGCTAGATATATGATAAATACACCATGATGTTTATAAAATATAATTTTGATGATTCTTTATATGAAAATATTAACTTTATTTTCGATACTCTTTTTGATAACTCTCAGGTTAAGTAACCATTACCCAAAAAAAGCATGAAAAGAAGACATATTAGTATTTTCTTTAAATTCAACTGGTTAAATAATTTTGAATAATATATTCCTTGATTAGATAAATGAATAGATACAGTTATTTTAACAAAAGGAATTATATTTGCTTAGAATTTAGAGTTGGTGAAAGTAAAATTCTTTAATCTAATATAGACTAATTATTAGATTATGCATTAGATGTAAAATATTTTAATATTTTATACAAATTATATTTATCTAAAATGTGAAGTGAAACTGCAAAAATATGATGACTTATGATAGAAACAAATACTTTTTAATAAATAGTTTTATTCATCTTATATTATATGTTTTAAATTGCATAATATGTGTATGAATTAACAAATTTGAATTAATTTTTTTGACTATTTTTCTGTATAATATGCATAAGGTGCAAAAACATATAAGATTTAATATTTATTATCTAATATAAATGAATAATAGTAAAATATTAGTGAATGTTTAATAGAAGATAGTAGGAGGTAAAGTGATGAATGGTTATTCCGACTTTGTTAAGAATATTCAGGCATATAAATTTGAAGAATATGCTGGTATTTCATCCAGGGAAAAAATGGCGGTTTATGCAATTTATTTTTTGAAAAATAATAATATTCCAACTACATTTGATAATGTATGTGTTACATGTTTCAAGTTTTTTCCAGATGAATTCAAATTGTCTTCTGATTATCCAGAATATCCAGATATTGCTGGTTTAAATAGAACTTTGATGCATTTGCGACCAAGTGAAAGAAATTTGGCAACTGGAAAGCCAAACACTGAATATTTGCTTACTGAACAAGGATTAGCATTAGCAAAACAAATCAGTGATGGATTGAATGGGAAAGCCTTCATGAGTAAAAAAAATATTGCAAGACATGACGCAACTAAAATTAGATTAACAGGTGAAGAATATCGTAAATTCATAAATAATAGTACATATAAAAATTATTTAGAAGATTTAAAATATTCTGATTCATTAATTTGGAAAATTTTTAATGTGATTCCATTTACAAGAATTGATTACTTAATTGATTTATGTAAGAAAATCAAAGAATATGCAAAAACTATAGATGATGATAATTGTTATAACTTAATAAATAAAATTGAAGATTCATTAAAACTGATTGCTGCTGAAAAAAAGCAAAACGAGAAAGGAATAAAATAATATGGAAGGAAAAGAGAATGCCATTGTTGTTCAAGAGTCAAAAAGATTAGTTGCTCGTTCTATCAAAGAAAGATTTGATGGGAATATTTATAGAGAAATTGCAGAATTAGTGACAAATTCTCTAGATTCTTATAATAGGATTTTAAATTACAAAGGAAATAAAATCGTAAGAATTGAATTACACAAACCACAAAGAAAAAATTATGAGAAAAATACACTTAGAGTTATAGATTATGCAGAAGGAATGAGCTTAGATACAATGATTAAAATTTTTGCAGTCAGGGGAGAAGATAATAATCAAGGAGCTAGTTTTAAAAACGTAAGAGGAATGTTCGGCCTTGGTGCATCTGATGTTATGAGAATAAGTGCATATCAAGATAAAAGTGCTGAATATTATTCTTTTTTGAATGGTGAGGTAAGTTGCTTACGATTCAAAATGAATGATGATAAAACACAAACTACAATAATACCAAGCAATATCAAAGATAATAATCAAATCATTGGATTAAGGCAGAAATATGGAATTGAAAATAATGGCACGGTTGCAATTTTTGGCATACCAGATGAAGTAAATATGCCGAGTAACTTTAATGAGTTTCAAAAAGGATTAGAGTCTCTATTTCTATTAAGAAATATTTTGATGGATGAAACTAATGAAATCATTTTGATGGCATATGATACAACAGATAGGCTTTCAACAAATAAAGAAGAATATAAATTAGGAGAACTTTTTTATGAGAAAGACTTTAGCTTTGAATACAAAAAAGAACGATTTGATTCAAATCTGAAGTTTTATTTTAATAATAATAAATCAATAAACAAACTTGAAATTATTGTTCAAGATGGAAGAAATGTGATATATGATAATCAACCTCAAATGTTTGGCTTTAAAAAATCACAAGGTGCTGAATTGATTTCTGGAATTTTAACAATTAAGAATTTTTACGAGGAACAAAATTATTTTTTAAATAACAAGGATTTATCATTATTGAATGATGATCGTTCTGGCTTTGATATTAATAAAGGATTTGGAAAAACATTGACAACTACACTTGAACCATATATAAGCGAGGCTATTTCAATTGCTAGTAAGGATCTAAAAAAAGAAAACACTTCCTTATCATCTACTAAAAACTATCGTGAATTTCTTTCTTTTTTAAATAAAGATTTAAAAAGCACCCAAGTAATTGGTAGAGGTAATTCTAAAGAGCCTAGACTTCCACCCGTTGATGCCATTGAATTTGTTAGACCAAAAATAATGATTACTTCAGGAAGAAAATATGATTTAAAAATAGATATTAACAAAAATTTAGTTCAACCCAATGATGAAATTATAATTAAGTCATATGGAAATGATTTAAATTATATAAATCACTCAGCAACGCTAAGAATTACTGAGTCTGATTTGAAGGAAGAAATACCACAAAAAAGTGTACTAATAGAAGGTATAAAACAATCTACTAATAATATTTTGTTAACTGCTACAATCAATAATACAACTACACGTTGTGATGTTAGTGTTGTTAATGAAGAAATAGTATATCCTAAAAATGGCATTGAATTTGAAAAACATGATATGATTATTACTCCAGACGTAAATCATAAAAAAATAAAATTATATTATGATACGAGTGCAATAGGGACTAATCAGATAATTGTGTCAGATAATTCAAGTGGCAAATTAAGTTTTCAAAAGCATTTGTTTGATTTAAAAGACGGAATATTTTTAACTGACACAATTGGTTATTTTCTATTAACTTTCAGTGGTGGTGAATTAAATGATGAATATAAAATTATTGCTACATGTAGTAATTGTTCTGACGTTCTAAACGCAGATGTATTGGAAACATCATCTCAAGAACATTCTAATAGAGGTGATATTGCTGATTATGAGCTATGTGATGATGAATATGTTGGACAATCATTTTACGACCCTAGGGACCACAAAATAAAAATATTAACTAAGAATTCAATTAACAATCAATTTGTAAAAGAATGGAAACCAAATTTAAGTGGTAAGGAACTACTTTATATAATATCACTTGTTTGTTATGAAACAGCAAAATTATATACAGATAAGGAGAAAAGGAATGGTCATATCAATGAAAATGATATAGAAGATTATTTAAATAGATTGACTATTAAAAAAGATGAGTATTTTACCAAATTTTTAAATCTTACAGATTCAAAAAACAATAGCAAATTTCATTCTTAGTCTATATATTTTCTAAAAAAAGTGAATATAATACTTTGCATGACAGCTGATACCATAGTGGGGATTAGAATAAAAAAAGATAATAACATAACATTATTTATATTATTATTTTTTATTGAAAACTTTCTAATTGTATTAAGCAGTTTATGCTTCATTTTTAATGCCCAATTGTATGGCTTAGATGACATTAGTTCTGCAATATCTAGTTCTAGATAAGTTAGCTATTATTAACTCTAATATTACGATTCAATCTTGAATATTTAAAAACTGGAGTCATCCAAGATGTCGTGAGCATCATTTCTAATTTATTAGGACATTATAAAAATAGAGCAGTATTTTTTATTTAAATCCATTAATAAAATATTTTTAATAAAAAGTAGTCAATTATTTTCTAAAAAGTGATAATCATATATAATATTTGTATGAAAAATAGTTACCGCGTTATTTTATTTGAAGAAGAAAGAAAAAATATATCAAAAATGGAACGCTATTCATTTTTAAGTGATGATGAAGATTTGAAAGTTTCAAAATCTATTGATAGAATAATGTCAGCTAGTGAGATTAAAGAAAAAGAAAAAATAAGCTGGAAAAATAAATTTGCTAAATTCAAAAGATATTATCTCAAAAACTTTTTTTCTAGAAATAATAAAATAATATCTAAAATTATTTTTTATTTAGCTCTTATAATGATTAGCTGTCTAATCATTTGCTTCGTTGTCTTTACTTTGATGGGGGTTATTAAATGATGAAATATTATTCAATTGCTATAGATGGACCAGCAGCTAGTGGTAAGTCAACTGCTGGTAAAGGTGTCTCTAAACGTCTAAATTTTGTTTATTTAGATACAGGAAGCATGTATAGAGCCTTTGCTCTTCATATGATGAATTTGAATTATCCATGTGATGATTCAGCTTTGGCAACTATTGCTTTAAAATCATTTAAATTAGATATGAAGGAAGATGAAAGTATCTTTTTAAATGGTACTAATATAACAAAAAGAATCAGAGAATTAGATGTTTCTAAAAATGTTTCTGAAGCTTGTAAGCATAAAGATGTCAGAGAAGAGATGGTCAAGATTCAACAAGAATTTGCAAGATCAAATAATGTTGTTATGGATGGAAGAGACATAGCAACTGTTGTTTTACCAAATGCTGATTTAAAGATATATCAAGTCGCAACAGTCGATGCCCGTGCTCAAAGAAGATATCATGAGATGCTTGAAAAAGGTGACAAAGTTGAATATGAAGATATTGTTAAAGATATTGAAAGAAGGGATTATATTGATTCAACAAGAGAAAACTCTCCACTTACAAAAGCTAGTGATGCAATTGTGTTAGATACTTCCAACTTAACAATAGAAGAAGAGATTGATAAAATAATTGAATTGTTTGTCAAAAAGACTGGGTATAAATTAGAAAATAAATAATATTAATAAGGAAATATATTATGGAAAGTTATGGAAAAGTAGTTTTAGTTGGTTCACCATCCAGTGGTAAGTCGACTTTATTTAATAGACTAACAGGTACAAGAGATGCTATCACTTCTAAAGATAGAGGTGTTACTCGTGATCGAAAATATGGTTTTGTTTCTTGGCTTGATAAAACTTTTACGCTCATTGATACAGGTGGAGTAACCGGTGAAAATTTACCTTTTCAGAAAGAGGTTCAGGCCCAAGTTGAAATTGCAATCAATGAAGCAGATATCATCATTTTTGTAACTGATGGAAGAATAGGTTTAACAAGCGATGAGATAAACCTTGGTAAAAGATTAATTAAAATTAAAAAACCAGTCATATTAGCAGTCAATAAAGTTGATGATACTTCTTTGTATTCATTAATAAGTGATTTTTATTCACTTGGATTTGATAAAGTATTTCCAATATCAGCTGAACATGGTTTGGGTTTAGGTGATATGCTTGATGAAGTTAATTCTCTTCTTCCTAAAGAGAAAATAAATGAATATGAAGGAGCACTAACATTTGCACTTATTGGTCGCCCAAATGTTGGTAAGTCATCTTTAGCCAATAAAATAATCGGATATGATCGTGTAATTGTTTCCGATACATCAGGAACAACTAGAGATTCAGTTGACATTAAATTTAAAAAAGATGATAAAGAATACGTTTTAATTGATACAGCAGGTGTAAAAAGACCTGGCAAAGTTTTAGATGATTTGGACAAATATTCAGTTATTAGAACTGAAGATAGTTGTCATAGAGCAGATATTATTCTTCTTCTAATTGATGCCAGTGATGGTATCAAATCACAAGATATTCATGTTTCATCATATGCTGTTGATAATGATAAACCAGTCATCATTGTTGTCAACAAGTGGGATTTGCATTCTCATAATCAAGATGATCAAATCAAGTTTACAAAACTCATCAAAGCTGAATTTAAGTTTTTAAGTTATGCACCAATTGTATATTTATCAGCTCTTACTGGTTCTAATATTAATTCATTATTTAAAGCTATTGATGAACTTGAAAGTACTTTAACTAAAAAGGTACCATCGTCACTTTTAAATTCAATGATTATGAAAGCTCAAATGGATAATGAAGCACCTGACTTTAATGGTGGTAGGTTGAAAATATCATATTGTACACAAGTTGATGGTAAAATTCCTACTTTCATATTATTTGTCAACAATCCTAATTATTTTCATTTTTCATATCGAAGATATTTAGAGAATTTGATCAGAAACACTTTTGGTTTTAATTCTTGTCCATTAAAACTTATAGTAAGAAGTAAAAGAAATGATCTTCAAGAGATAATCAAATAGTAAAAAAGCCGATAAAATCGCACATTTTTAACATTTTTTTATTGTAATTATACTTTTTGTGTGATATAGTTTAATAGAAAGGTAGGTATGCAATATGGCAGACAAAAAAACATTTTTAGCTAAAGACGAATTAGCAGCTCAATTAGTTGAAAAGGTCAAAATGACCAAAGGTGATGCAACAAAGGCAGTCGAAGTTGTCTTTTCAGCAATTGCTGAAGGATTACTTGATTCCAAGAAAGATGGTGTCAGAATTCCAGGCTTTGGAACTTTTGAAGTTGTTGTTAGAAAAGAAAGAACAGGTGTCAATCCATCTGATTCCAACAAGAAAATCACCATTCCTGCTACTAAAGCTGTTAAATTTAAGCCAAGCAAAACTTTAAAAGAACTTGTTAAAAATAGCTAATTTCTTCAAGAATAGTTATTTACCACCTATAATATTATAGGTGGCTTTTTATTTGTGAAAAAAATTGAACAAGATAAGGTGATCGATTATGTTTTCTCATTGTTAAATGAGAAAACATATTTAGTTGGTGGATATTTAAGAGATGCTCTGTTAAATAAAAAATCTAATGATTTAGATTTTGTTACATCATTAAAACCAGAGGTTTTAAAAAACATTCTTCCATATGAAATATCTTTTATAAAAACGGGTAATTTTTCTTTTAAAATTGATGACTATAAAATCACAGTCACTACAATGAGAAAGGAAGGTGATTATAAAGATTTTAGACATCCTTCATATATCGAATTTATAAGTGATTATAAAGAAGATTTTAAAAGAAGAGACTTTACAATCAATGCATTATATATGGATAAAAATTATAATTTATTAGATAATCTTACTTGCATTGATGACATTTTAAATAAAAAATTAAAAATGATTGGTGATCCAGATATTAGACTTAAAGAGGACCCTTTAAGAATAATTAGAGCATATCGATTTATTTATGAACTTAATTTGATAGTTGATGATAAATTAAATAAGTCATTAATAAGGAATAAAAAATATATTTCACATTTAAAAAGAGAAAAGGTTATTGAAGAAATTAAAAAATCATCTTATCAAAAAAAGATAATTGAAGCTTTGAAAGGAGAAGATTATGGATTTGAATTATAGTGATTTTAATTTTGAACATCTGTTAATAAAAAGATATTTAAATTATTCTTTAAATGAAATTGATCTACTAGTCATTTTAAAAAGTGATGAACTTATAAATAATGGTATATCGATTATTACTTGCAATATATTAATTCCATATTTTTCAAATAACATCAGTAAAGAAAAAATCGATGCTTCGATTGCTAAATTATATAAAAAGAATATTTTTAAAATAGTTGAGAAAGATAATAAATCATCAATTTCAATTGAAGAATTCAAGAAATTAGTCATCTTAGATGCTATCAAAGACTTTTATTTAGCAAGCAATATTGTTTCAACAAATGATGATAATTTCTTCACTGAAGTTGAAAAACTAGCTAATAAAACACTTACTATAATTGAAAAAGAATATGTTTCAAGATGGCTAAAAGCTGGTTATCTACAAGATGACATAATTGATGCGATCAAAAAGTCGATGCTAAATAATAAAAAATTCAATGCAAATTTAGTTAATGGTCTATTAACTGAAGAAAATAAAAGTGAAGAAAATAATGTAAATGATGAAATTGATACCTCTGGCTGGATGAAAGAAAGTGATAAATAAAAAAGAATTATTAGATTATTTGAATAATCTTTATCCAAAAACTGAATGCTTTTTAAAGCATAATCATGATTATGAGTTATTGATTGCTGTTATATTATCAGCTCAAACCACAGATAAGAAAGTCAATGAAGTAACTAGTATTTTGTTTTCTAAATATGATAGTTTAGAAAAACTGAAAGATGCCAGTTATGATGATATCTATAAGATTATATCAATACTTGGTCTTGCAAAAAGTAAAACTAATTATGTCATGGATGCTGTTAATAAAGTGTATTATGAATACAATCAAAAAGTTCCTGATAGTTTTGACAAATTAATAACTATAAATGGAGTTGGCTATAAGACAGCTAAAGTAATTTTAGGCGAATTATATAATAAAAAAGTGATACCAGTTGATACACATATTCAAAGAATAGCAAAAAGACTTGAGCTATCAAAAAGTGATAACCCAAGTCTTATATCAGTTGATTTAGAAAAGAAGTTTCCTGATTCTAGCATCAATTTTCATAGGCAACTAATTTTGTTTGGCAGAAATATTTGCAAAGCTATTTCTCCAAATTGTAAAGAGTGTAAGCTGAATACAAATTGCCCTTATTTTTCTAAGAAAGTCAAATGATTATCTTTAGCTGATACATTGACTGATTTGGTGATTTTATCAGATAAGATATCGTATGCAATCTGATCTTCAACTTCATTTTGAATAGCTCTTTTAAGTGGTCTTGCACCATATGTTTGATCAAAGTATTTGTCTAGATAAGACACAGCTTTGTCATCATAATTAAAAGTAATTTCCTTACTATTTAATCTAGCTTTCAATTGATTTAAGAATTTTTCAATTATCTTATGCGTCATATCTTTATTTAAAGAATTAAACATAATAATCTCATCAATTCTGTTCAAAAATTCAGGTCTAAATGTAGATTTTAAAAGATTTAATACTTCACCTTTCTCTTTCTCAGTATTTCCTTCAAGAAGGAATTGACTACCTAAGTTAGATGTCATGATGATGATTGTATTTGTAAAATCAACAGTTCTACCTTGTGAATCAGTTAACCTACCATCATCAAGTACTTGAAGCAAGATATTGAAAACATCAGGATGGGCTTTTTCAATCTCATCAAATAGAACAATTGAATATGGGTTGCGTCTTACTTGTTCAGTAAGTTGACCACCTTGTTCATAACCGACATAACCAGGAGCAGCACCAACAAGACGTGAGACGGAATATTTTTCCATATATTCGGACATATCAATTCTGATGATATGTTTTTCACTATCAAATAATTGTTCAGCTAAAGCTTTAGCTACTTCAGTTTTACCAACACCTGTTGGTCCTAAAAATAGAAATGAACCTATAGGTCTATTTTGATCTGATAATCCAGCTCTACTTCTTAAAATTGAATCAGAAATTTGTTTGATTGCTTCATCTTGGCCAATGACTCTCTTTTCAAGCTCTTGTGGAAGTGAAAGGATTTTAGTTCTCTCACTTTGAGTCAATTTACTGACTGGGATTCTTGTCCAACTAGAGATGACATTTGCAATTGTATCAGATGTTACAACATCGGAAGCAGCTTCATCTTTTTGACATTCTTCCTTTTCTTTACTCAATTTAGCTTTAAGTGTAGGAAGAATCTCGTTTTGAAGCTTAGCAGCTTCTAAGTAATTTGCTTCGGACATATATTTATCAAGAAGAAGATTATTCCTATCAATTTCTTTTTTAGTTTCTTTAAGTCTTTCGTTGATTGCTTTTTGAGCTTGCCATTTGCTGGTTAATTCATCTTTTTTACACTGTAAAGAAGAAATTTCTTTTTCCATTTCTTCTTTGCGTTTAATAGCATTTTCACTATCATCATTTTTTAGTGAGACTTTTTCAATTTGAAGTTGCATCAACTTTCTAGTGACTTCATCAAGCTCTTCAGGCATAGTATCAATTTGCATTCTTACTTTTGAACAAGCTTCATCGATTAAATCAATTGCTTTATCAGGCAAGAAACGATCAGTTATATATCTTTTTGATAAGGTGACTGCGGAAATGATTGCATCATCAGTTATTGAGACACCATGATGCTGTTCATATCTATCTTTGATACCTCTTAAGATAGCAATGGTATCTTCAACAGTAGGCTCATCAACTATAATTTTCTGCATTCTTCTTTCAAAAGCAGGATCTTTTTCAATGTATTTTCGATATTCATTCATGGTTGTTGCACCAATGCAATGAAGCTCTCCACGGGCAAGAAGAGGTTTCAAAATATTAGCACCATCAAGTGATGATTCACCACTTTGTCCTGAACCGATCAGAGTATGGATTTCATCAATAAATAAAATGATATCACCATTTGATGCAGTCACTTCTTTCATGACAGCTTTTAATCTCTCTTCAAATTCACCACGATATTTAGCACCTGCAACAAGAGAGGCAACATCTAGTTCAAAGATGGTCTTTCTTTTTAGTGATTCAGGAACATCACCTTTAAAAATACGCCATGCTAAACCTTCAACAACAGCTGTTTTACCGACACCAGGATCGCCTATTAAAATAGGATTATTTTTGCTTTTTCTTGACAGAATCTCCATCATTCTTCTGATCTCATTATCTCTTCCAATAACGGGATCTATTTTTCCTTTTGCAACATCGCTAACTAAATCACGGCCATATTTTTTTAAAGCTTCATATTGATTTTCGGGTTCATCACTTGTGACGTGTTGATTACCTCTGATTTGTTTTATACTTTTTAAAAAATTATCCTTTGTATAGTCTTTAATTTGCTTTAATTTAGCAATTAATGAATGTTTACAATCAAATTGTGCTAAAAGAAGATGTTCAATAGACATATAATCATCTTGCATCTCTTTTTGATATTTGACGGCATTATATAAAATATTTGAAATATCACTGGATTGAGTTATTTCATTGCTTGCTGAAGTTTTAGCAGTATCATCAATGGCTTTGGTAATGAGCTGTGAAACTTCCTTTTCATCAATACCTATTTTATTTAAGACGTTTACATACATTGAGTTTTCTTGATCAAAAAGAACTCGCAGTAATTCTGGTACATCAAAACAAGGTAATGATTTTTCCTTTGATAATTCAAAACCTTTATTTATTGCTTCTATTACTTTATTTGTATATTTTTGTTCATTATTCATAATTTTATCCTCCAACCAGATATATTATAAACGGTTTTTTAGCACTTACAAGGTCTGAGTGCTAAATTTATTATTGAAAGTTCGCTTTTTTATTTAAATTTATTGAAGAAATGTAAAAATAATTTATAATTTTCATATGAATTGGTGGCAAATACTTATTGTAGTTATAGCAACTATCATCTTCTTTTATCTAGCTTTTGCTATTATTATTGTTTTTTTAGCAAATAGTAAATTATTTTTAAAACGCGGCTATGATCCAGATAATGATTTATATATTAAATACGAAGACTGTCCTGATTTAAATAGAAGTGAATATTATACATATTATAAAAAAGCTAAAATTAATGGTTTTATATATACTTCAAATTTATATAAGGAAGAATATAAAGGTTTTATCATATTATCACATGGATTATGGGGAAGCCATATTCAATATCTACTTGATATTGAATTTTTAACATCACTTGGTTACAAAGTGCTTGCTTTTGATAATTATGGTGTTGGATTATCAGAAGGTGAAAATCAAATCTCACTTGCAAATTCTATTTATGTTTTAAATCAGGTTATAGATGATGTAAAAAAAAGAAATATTAATGAAAATTTAGACTTATTATTATATGGTCATTCAATGGGTGGCTATGCCGTTTCTTGTGCTTTAAAAAAGCATCAAGAAATTAAAAGTGCAATCATCAGAAGTGCACCACTTTCAGCCTCTGTTGCTGGAAGAGACTTATTGATGTTAAATAATAAAACACTAGCTTATTTTCTCTATCCAGTTATAACTTTGTCAACTAAACTTCTTCTAGGAAGAAGAAATGATGAGAGTTCAAAAAAAATGATTCTTAAAAATAAAAAAACATCTATTTTAATATTTCATGCTAAAAATGATCAGATAGTTTTTTATAAGCATTCACTTGCATATAAACTTTTAAGATGTAAAAAAGATAATATTAAAATATATATAAATGAAAAAGGAAGACATAATTCAATTTTGACAGAAAAAAGTCAAGATAATTATTCACTATTAAAAAAAGAATATAAGGAATTATTAAAAGAAAACGATAATCAAAAAATACATTCTTTTATTTCTAACGTGAAAGAGAATAAAAGAATGTATTATTCATTAAATGATGAAGTGACTTCTAAAATTAAAGATTTTTTAAAGAAATAATTATTTCATCAAAACGACGGCATAGTTTTTCTTGCCGCGTTTTAAAAAGATATATCCACCATCTAAAATATCATTTTTAGTTAGGATTCTTTCTAAATCAGCTTCTTTATTTCCATTTATTTTAATAGCACCATTATTTAAAAAGTCGCGTGCTTCTCTTCTTGATGAGGCAAGTTTAGTTTCAATTAAAGCGTCCATTAAGGAAATATCGTTATCTTTATTAACAACAACAAGGCCATCAGTCAATTGCTTTAAATCATCGGCTTTCAAATCTGAGAAATCATCTTTAAATAAAGCAGTCGACATTTTTTCACATCGTTTAGCTTCATCTTCGCTGTGAATCATAGTTACTAAAACTTTAGCAAGCTCTTTTTGACCAAGACGTAACTCTCTTCTTTCATTATGCTGTTTAACAATCTCTTCAATTTCATCAACGCTTCTTGAATCAAAAATTTTCAAATACTTCTCTACTTCTTCATCTCCAACATTCATAAAATATTGATAAATATGATAAGGACTAGTGAAGTTCTTGTCTAAGTAGAGAGCACCTGATTCACTTTTTCCAAATTTTCTACCTTGTGAATCAGTTATCAATTTGATTGAAAATACTTCACATTCATCTTTAGCACTTTCACGAGTCTTCTTAACAAAGTCTAATGCGGTAGTCAAATTACCCCATTGATCACCACCACCTATTTGAATGGTGCAGTGATAGTTGTCATATAAATGTCTGAAGTCACCACTCTGAAGAAGCATATATGAAAACTCAGTATATGAAATACCAACATCTAATCTATTTTTAACAATCTCTTTATTTAACATGTAATTTACTTGGATAGCTTTACCATAATCTCTTAAATAAGAGATGACATTGATTTTAGACCACCAATCATAGTTGTTGACAATAACGCCTTTTTCAGGATCAGAAGTGTCGATGTATTTAGCAAGTTGAATTCCAATAGCCTGAGCATTTTTAAAAAGTGTTTCTTCATCTTGGAACTTTCTTTCGGCTTTCTTACCGCTAGGATCACCTATCATACCAGTAGCACCACCTAAAACAGCAATTATTTTATGACCAGCTTTTTGAAGTCTTTGTAAAAGAGCAATCATAACAAAGTTACCAAGTTGTAAGGAGGTAAAAGATGGGTCAAATCCGCAATAAATTGTTTGTTTAGTCTTTAATAATTCATGTATTTTTTCTTTATTAGAGAAACTATCAAGCAAGCCTCTTCTTTCTAAATCATCAATAATGTCCATATTTATATAACCTCTATTATTTAATTACAGCTTGAAAATTATACTATATATCGCATTTTTTAACAATAAGATGAAAACTTAAAATAATTTCACGTGAAATTATTTGCAATTTGTAAAGAAGACTACACTTAGGAAAATTGTAAGAATAAATGGTATAAAAACATATGCTTTATTAAAAGTTGTTTTCTTGCTATCTACTTTATTAATAAAATCATTTAACAGTTTTTCAGAGACATTAATTGCTTCAATATCTGTCAGGTCATCATTATTCAATCCATAATATAAATTATCAAGAAGAATAATTTCTTCTCTATTTCTTGTAAGTGGTAAAAGACTCTCATTACTATTTGATTCAAGTTTATTTTTTAATTCTTCTTGCAGAGAAGATATTTCTAAATTATTGATAGCAAGTTTATACCCTTCGCTATATGAAGTATTTAAAGAAGAATAGAGAACAAATTTCTTATAGAAATCAATTCGATTATATAATTCTTCTTTTTTTAAATTTTTATTTGATGAAAAAATATTATTAAAAGCAAGAAGTGAAATAGCTATTGTTATAGCTGTAAGTAATACGAGTAAGACATTTTTAAAAAAGTAATATATTGAAATTGAAAAGAAAATGATAATTAAGAAATAGATGATAATTTCAAAGTTAGTGGCAGCGTCTTTTTTTATATTTGAATTATTTTTCTTTTTAAAAGAAAATAAAGATTTTAATTTTGAAAGCATTTAATTCCTCCTTAATAGATAATTTATAAAAAAATTGATTGGAACTATAAATGAAAATAAAGTTAAAATAATATCTGTTGCTAAAGAAGTGTAGGTTGTATTTACAAAGATGGTAAATCTTAAGATGACTAATGCTAAAAAGAAAAGAATAATTAAACTAGAAGAAAAAGTTAAAAGATGATTGAATTTATCATTTTTTTTCTTTTTATCTTGAATATCATTTTCGAGTCTATTGATCAAAAGATTATAATTTGATAAGTGGACTTGATTGTGTTTTTCATCATCAATGACTTGAAGAAGATTGGTTTCATACTCGCCAAGATATTTGAATTCATTTATTTCTAAAAAAGAATCATATGGTAAAATCTCATGATAAGAAAGAAGATACTTGTTAGAAATATCAAAACTATTTTTAAAGGATAAGTTTCGATTTATAGCTGATAATAATGAAGAAAAAAATTCATACGCCGATATCTTTTTATATTCCTCAGTATCGATTTTATTTATAGCTGTCAAAATGAGCAAAGATAGAATCAAATTTATTATCGATGAAGTTAAAGCATATGGCATTTTCTTAAGGATAAAAAGAAGAAGCACACTTGAAATTAAGATGATTAAAAAATCTAACCATCTTATTTTTATAATCTTTATAAAATTATTCATATTTCCACCTCAAAAAATATATAGTTTGAGATGAAGTTTTTTTAAATAAAGTCAATAACTATTTGATCCATAATAAAGAAGTAATTTTCTTTAATGGAAATTGACTCATCATTTATATTTAATAAATCTTTATTTTTCAAGATAGCCTTATGATGCTCAGTTTTAAAATCAGTTTTAAAAATGCTTTGATATTCTTTATATTCAATACCATCAAGTAGACGAAAATGGAGCATGATGTATTCTTCTTTTAAGGAAGTAAAATCAATTATATCGATATCTCTTTTAATGATTCCGTTTAAATAATTATTGATGGACATCGTATTTTTTATTCTTTTATCATTTATATATGAAGATGCTCCTAAACCGATTGCATAATAATTTTTATCTAGCCAATAAGTGAGATTATGAATTGATTTATAACCTTCTTTTGCATAATTAGATACTTCATAATGCTTAAAACCTGATTTATTTAGTCTCCTATTTATCAGATTATACATATCGGATAACAGATTTTCATCTTCTTCTTGATAACCTTTTATCTTTAAAAGAGTATTATCTTCAATAATCAGTGAATAAAAAGAAAGATGAGTCACATCTAAAGATAAAGCAAAATCAATATCTTTATTTAAAGAATAGATTGTTTGATTATGATAGCCAAAAATAAAATCCAAATTGATATTAGTAATATTATTATCTTTTAGATTTTTAATAGCTTTTATAACATCAATAATAGTATGTTTTCTATTTAAAAGCTTAATCCCTTCTACATCAGTAGTTTCAACACCAAGTGAAACCCGATTTACATGATATTTACTAAGTATTTTGATTTTATTTAAAGTTAATGACTCAGGATTAGCTTCAAAAGTAAATTCTTCAACATTTTTAAAATGGCCATAAAAAAAAGATAATAAGTATTCTAATTCTTCTTCATTTAAAGCTGATGGTGTTCCTCCTCCTATATAAATGGTCTTTAAGCTATTATCTAAAATTGCATATGAATTGAATTCATCAAAAAGTTTGTTTAAATATTTTTTTTGATCAAAATATTTTGATTCCACCTTTGCAAAATCACAATATGAGCAGATATGATCGCAAAAAGGAATGTGAATATATAAAGAAGAAATCATTTTATTTAGAAGTTATAACAACAGGTGAATAAACATATTTGTTTCCAATATGTTTTTTATTATAAAAGCCTAAAGTAGCTAAAGCATCCATGCTGGTTCTAGCCGTCTCATAGACAGTATTTTCAAATTTTTGAAATTGAGAGATTGTATAATTTAAACCAATAGTACAATGAGTCACATAAAAATGAGCTTCTTTTCTTTTTAAAACAGGATAAAGTTGAAGAAGTTTTTCAGTTTTATTTAAGATCTCATCTTTATTGATTTCTTCTTTGAATTCAGGAAGGATTGTTTTTTGAATATCAGTAGAAAGAGCTTCACTATCAATTTCATTTTTAATAGTCAATAAATATTCAGTGATGTTTTTTTGATCTTGGATGAGATATGGGAATGTATAATAAATAAAATAAGTTAAGTCCAGTGAATTTTGGGAATCAATTATTTTCTCTTGCATGGTTTTAGAAGAAGCAAAACAGATTGATGAGAAATCAAGAAGAAATGATGATAGCATGTAGCCTCTTCGTTTTAAAATAAGGTAACAAGTAAGACTTGCAATTTCTTCGTTGAAAGAAGAAAAAGGTTGATTAGTTATAAAAAAGAAAATGGTTGCAAGACAAAGCAGAGAACTTTCAACATCATTATTTTCAAGATAAGAAATGAAACTATCAAAGTTTCTTTTGATATTTGCAACTTCAGTATAAACAACATTTGAAAAATCTTGTTTTTCACTATTTCTAAAGGTGACTTCACTATCGTTAGAAAGAATTAAATAAATATTAAAAACAGCATCTTTTAATGAAACATTTTCATTAACAGCATAATCAAATGCTTTAGCTAAAGAATTGATTATTTCAAACTTTAAAGGAATTTGTTCAGCGTTATTTGAAAGAATATTCTCTTTAATTTTATTACTCATATTACTTATCTGATAATATCTGATAGCTGAGTCAATAAGTTTTTCTTTATAATTTTTTAAGACATGTGCTTTTTTATTATCATCAAATGATGATATGAGAATTTCATTTTTTAAAAGTGAAGTATCTAAGTTATATGAATAATTTCTTAAAGTATTATTGATGATGATTGAATAAGAATAAGAAGATGCGTCTTTGATATCAGTTTCAACTTTAAAACAGTTTCGATAATTTAGAATTTCATTCCACTTTTTACTGAGTTCATCTTCATTAAAAAGAACTTCTAATTCTTTTTTATTAGCATAATGTGTCTCACTATATTTATTAATAAAATCAATGTCTTTCATAATATCTCCTTTCTAATCATTTTCATCAACAGTTAATACGGCAATGAAAGCTTCTTGTGGAACTTGCACTTTACCAAATTCTTTCATTCTCTTTTTGCCCTTCTTTTGCTTCTCAAGAAGTTTCTTCTTTCTTGAAATATCACCACCATAACATTTAGCAAGAACATCTTTTCTTACAGCTTTAATATCAGCTCTTGCAATGATTCTATTTGAAAAAGCAGCTTGAACAGGTATTTCAAATTGTTGTCTTGGGATGACATCTTTTAATTTATTGACAATTGCTTTAGCACGTTGATAGGCAGTTGGCCTATATAAGACCATAGTTAGAGCATCCACAGGCTCACCATTTAATAAAATATCCATTCTTTCAACATCTGACACTCTATTTCCAATCAGCTCATAATCAAGAGATGCATAACCTTGTGAAACTGATTTTAAACGATCAAAGAAATCAAAAACAATTTCTGATAAAGGCATTTCGTATTTGAGCAAAACTCTAGTCTCATCAATATAATCCATGACTTTATAAATACCTCTTTTATTTTGACAAAGGGTCATGACATTACCGACAAATTCTTTAGGCAGCATAATTTCGACGTTTGCAAAAGGTTCCTTAGTTGTTTTAATTTTGGTTCTATCTTTTGGAAAATCAGCTGGATTTGAAATAAATTCAATATTGCCATCAGAAAATTCAACTTCGTAAACAACACTTGGTGCCGTACATAAAATATCTAAATCATATTCCTGCTCAAGTCTTTCTTGGATGACTTCCATGTGAAGAAGACCTAAAAAACCACATCTAAAACCGGAACCTAAAGCAATTGAAGTTTCAGGCTCATAGACAAGCGATGAATCGTTGAGAGATAATTTATCTAAAGCGTTATGAAGATTTTCAAAATCTTGATTATCGCTAGGATAAAGACCAGCAAAGACCATAGGTGTTGCTTTTCTAAAACCTTTGATCGGCTCTGCATTTTGATTTTCTAAAGTGATTGTGTCACCAACTGATACGTCTTTAATCGTTTTTATTGATGCACAAAGATATCCGACTTCACCAGCATGAAGGGAGTCCATTTTTACTTCTTTAGGAGTTCTGATACCTAGTTCAGTGACCTGATAAACAACATTATTAGATAAGAATTTAATTTTATCTCCTACTTTGACTTCACCATCAAATACTCTAATTTGCACAATAACACCCTTATATGAATCAAATTTAGAATCAAAAATCAAAGCTTGCAAAGGCTTATTGATATCACCTTTAGGTGCCGGTAACTTATTGACAATATTTTCTAGCAAATCTTCAATACCAACACCAGTTTTAGCTGATACTAAGGAACAATCATCTGGATCAATATTTAAGGTGTCAATCAGCTCAAGCTGGCATCTTTCAACATCACCAGATGGTAGATCTATTTTATTGATGACAGGGAGGAGTTTTAAACCATTATCAATTGCTAAATAACCATTTGCTAAAGTCTGTGCTTGAACTCCTTGTGTTGCATCAACAATGAGTAAAGCTCCCTCGCATGCACGAAGTGATCTAGAGACTTCATAAGTAAAATCAACATGCCCTGGAGTATCGATTAAATTAAAAAGATATTCCTCACCATTTTTAGCTTTATAAGTAGCTGAGACTGCATTTAATTTGACAGTGATACCACGTTCTCTTTCAATGTCCATGTCATCTAAAAGTTGTGGTTGTAAATCGCGGCTTAAAACAGTGCCAGTTTTTTCAAGAATGCGATCACATAACGTTGATTTACCATGATCAATATGGGCGATGACTGAGAAATTTCTGATGTTTTCTTTTTTATATTTCATGATGTTTCCTCCAAAATTCTTTAACTATTTCTTGCAAACTCTTTGTATCTTTAACACTTATATAATCTGGATATATTTCTTCAATGATATTTTTATATAGCGAATATGAATATCTTGAATCAATATATAAAATAATTCCTTTATCATATTCGCTTCTGATGACTCTACCGCCTGCTTGCAAAACTCTATTTATACCTGGATATGAATAAGCATAGTCAAATCCATTTATTTTATTTTCTTCACTAGATAATTTATCAAAGGCTATTTTTTCTTGATCTTTTTCAAATGATATTAAAGGAAGACCAACCGATATGACAATGCAACCAATCAAGCTATCTCCAAATAGGTCAACACCCTCAGAGAAGACACCTCCTAAAACAACAATACCAATAGTTGTTTGATTGTTTTTCAAAGTGAATCTTTTTAAAAAGTCATCTCTAGATTTTAAATCCATTCCTTGTTGCTGATAAAGAAGTTCATAATCATAATCATCAATGTATTTTTCAAATAATTTAACTAAATTATTTAAATATTCAAATGATGGACAGAATATAAAATAATTTCCAGTTTTTGCTAAAATAACAGATAAGCAATCTATAAATACATCTCTTAAAGTTTTATTTCTATCGGCATATTTAAGAGAATACCTTTTATCAATTAGAACTAGCCTGTTATCCCTATCAAAAGGTGAAGATACACAAAGTAAATCATCGCTGTTATTTTTATCGCCACCTAATAGTTCTTTATAATAATTTTTAGGGGATAAAGTGGCTGAAAAAAAGATATTTGATTTAAAGTATTCACATACTTCTTTGATGATAGGAGTTGAATTTAAATTGAGTATCTTGATTGATTGAATTTCACCTTTAAATAATATCAAATAGATGATGTAGCAATTTTTACGATTGTTTTTATTTGAATCAGTAAGAAGATAATAGATATTATTTAATTTATAGAAAAAATCTAATAGTTCATCAATAATTAAATCAGAATGTTTTTTGATAAGATCTTTTAATATAGAGATGGTATCTTCAAGTATTGATAAAAAACTGAGCGGTATCTCATCTAAAATAGAGATGTTATTTTTAATATTATTTATGTCATCATAACTTATAGGTAGTGCTTTAAATGAGATCAGTAATTTATCGATAGTTGAATCAAACTTTCTAAAAAATATTCCTCGAGAATATGATTTAGCTTTTTTAACATCAAAAATAGATAAAGTATCTGAATACATATCTTTGACTCTTTTAGGAAGATTATGGCATTCATCAATTAGAGTAATAACCTTAAGTTTTTCTTCTCTAATATTATCTAGAGTCAAATCATGATGATAATCAAAGATATAGTTATAATCCATAACAGTAACATCAGCATATTTAGATAAATCTAATTGGAATTGATATGGGCACATTTTATGTTTGTAGCAAAAAGCAGTAATTGTATCTCTATTTAATAGATCATTTATATCGAGCATTTCAAATGATAAATCAAATAATTTATCATAATAGTTTCTAGCAAAAGGACATTCATCAGGATTGCATCTACCTTTTTTATCATTAAAACAAATATTTTCTTTACTAGTTATTTCAAGCGATTTCAATTTTAAACCTTGCTCAATTAAAGTATTCAAAGTATTCATGGCTACTTCTTTAATAATGTTTTTACTTGTTAAATAGAAAATATTATCAACTTTATTTTCACCCATTTTTTTAATAGCTGGATACAAGGTAGCAATTGTTTTACCAGTTCCAGTTGGTGCTTCAATATAAAGATTTTCTTCATCATCAATGACTTTCTCAATTCTATTTATGACGTTTTGTTGACCAACTCTAATATTCTCATAAGGAAACTTTAAAAATTTGATAATCGAATCTTGCCTTTCTTCTTTATACCTAAGTTTTTTTAATAAAAAGCGATGATATCTATTTAATAAATCATCAACAAAGTCTTGTAAAATATTAAAAGTCACTTTCTTTTCAATTTGCTTGATGTCTTTACTTTTACCTTGCTTTAAATATGTTAATAAAACAGTTGCTTCTTTGTAATCGTTTTTAGAGCAAATACAATAAGCGTAAAACATGACTTGAGCTAAATGCCATGAAGCATTAGTTAAAGCAAACTCATCTAAATCAGAGACTGTGGATTTGATCTCTTCAACAATTAAAGAAGGAGACAATTTGACGACATCGGCCCTACCAAAAACATAGATATCAAATTCTTTAAAATGATGATAATAATTGATTGGATACTCACAGATCCAAGAAGGATCTTTCCTCTTTTGATAATCAGAATGAATTCTACTTCCTTCTTGCATTGTTGAAAGATTAAAAATGCGATTATCAAGATGACCTTTTCGTTCTAAAGTATCGACAATATCATGCACGCTCAGATATATTTTCACTCAAATATTATAAAATAAATGAAGTTATTTAAGAATATAAAATACTAAAAAACTACTAAAAATGTACTATTTTAATGCTATTTTAATAACTAGTTATAAAAACAAAATAAAAACCCTTGAAAAAAAATAATATTTTTATTAAAATATAAACCGCTTGTAAATGGCCCGATAGCTCAGTTGGCAGTAGCACAGCACTGAAAATGCTGGTGTCGGCAGTTCGATCCTGCCTTGGGCCACCACTAAAGCAAATTCACATGATATTTATTAGATTATCATGGTTAAATTAAAAGCGTAGTTTTGCTAGATTACTTCCAGTTTAAACTGTGCTTTTTTTGTTTAAACAATATAAGATATGTGACTTTATTGTATAGAATAAATATGTAATCATATGTTATTAATTAATGCAAAAAAATGCCTTTTAGGCAAAAAATTGCACTAGAATGAATAATTATCATTCTCTAAAAAATCATACAGACCCATATGCAAAATTCCATAATCATCATAATATGGTTTTAGTTTTCCACCTACAACGACAATTTTTTTGAAAGAATCATCAATATTTTTAAATGGTCTTAATTCTTGTTGTAATTTTTTATTATCATTAATTTGATAGGCTGATTGTAGATATAGTTTTTGACTACCTAAATTGCAAACAAAATCAACCTCGACATATTTTCTTTCATTTGTCTTAGTTTCCCTTGTTTCAACAACGCCAACATCGACTGAATAACCTCTATTTAATAACTCAATGTAAAGTATTTGCTCCATTAAATGACTTGGTTCAGTTTGTCTAAAATTTAAAATTGCATTTCTAATTCCACAATCGGCAAAGTAATATTTATCGTTAGCACCTATATATTTTCGACCTTTAATATCATATCTTTTTGCTCGATATAGTATGAAAGCATCTTCAAGATAGCTTAGGTACTTTGATATTGAGTGATCAGAAATTTGCTTTTTATTAATTGAAACAAATGTTGATGCAATCTTATGCACATTAGTAAATGAGCCAATATTAGAAGCTAATATTGGTAATAATTCTTCAATATTATCATCCTTTCTTAACTTATTTCTTTCAATGATGTCTTTTAAATATGTTTCTAAATATAGATTTTTTAAATATTTAATTTTATCTTTTGACGAATTTAGCTCAATGATGTAGGGCATTCCTCCATATGTAAAATATTCTTCAAAAGCATCATCATAATTTAAATTTGATTTGGCAGATTTAAATTCATTAAATGATAACGGGAAAACATTAATTAACCAACCTCGGCCACGAAATTCAGTTGCAATATCGCTAGATAACATCTTGGAATTAGATCCAGTTACATAAATATCGATATTTTTATTTAAAAAACTGTTAAGAATAGATTCAAAATTTTCAAGTAATTGTATTTCATCAAGAAGAAAAAAGTACTGCTTATCATCTTTAATTTTAGAAATGAGGTATTTATAACATTCTTCAGCCTTTGTTAATTTCAAGTTTTCAAAAGCATCAAAATTAATTTTAATAATATGTTCATTATCAGTTACATTAGCTAAAAGATATTTTTCAAACAAATTAAATAACAAATATGATTTACCACATCTTCTAGCACCAACAATTACTTTAACTAATCCATTTCCAATTGAATCAATTAGCTCAGCTAAGTATTTATCTCTTTTAATCTCCATAATTTACCTCATATATATTTTATTATAATTTGAATGCTAATGCAAAAAAATGCCTTTTAGGCAAAAATTTGCACTAGAATTTAAATCGGTTATTTAATAATTATATTTTGTATGATCTTGTAAAATAAATGGGACAAAATAAAATGATAGTGCAATCAGTTTTTGATCATAATTATATTCATAATTATTTTTAAAATATTTTTGTTTTGAAGAGTTTTACCAATTTGCTTTGCTATCAAATAATTAAAGACTATTTTTTATTATTTTTTAAATTAATTAACTTCTGTAATGATGTTTGTTTCATAGATGAATCTCCATGCATAGCATAATTTTCAACAAATATTAAAAAAATAAATAGTTATTTACAGCTATTACATAATATGCAATGATTATATTTAAATTCAATCTATAAAGAGCATGTATAAAGTTGTTATTTGTGTTATTATATTTATATAAAAAGAGGTCACAAGATGAATAACAATTATATAACTACACCTGATAAAAACCGAACGATTAAAAGCTTGGATTTAAATAATAGTGAAAATCATATGTATATGATTGAGCAAAGCTTTGGTTTAGTTCATAAAATGAGATGGAATAATTCTATTTTTAATACTGAAGAATTTGTTTATACTGGTAGACTTCATAAAGGAAAGCTGACTTTTGCAACTGGTAAAGATTTAAAAGTTGTTGTTCCAAGGCGTGGAAAATTCAATTATGGCTTTGCTCTTGAAGGAATAGCTAAAGATATATTCAAAGTCAGAAATTCATTAAATATCTATAATAAATTTGAAAACAGAACTTTCTCTTATATTAATCCAAATTCATACTTAGAATTTATTGGTGACCCATTTGTTGAATATTCTTTATATGTTAGAATCTATGAGGATTGTTTTGGAATCAAAAATTCACGTTGGGCAGTCATCTATGCACAATATCCTAATGAGGATGAAAAGTATAAGATGAATGATGGTCAATATTAAAAAAAGTGGTCTTAATATTAAGACCACCTGTTAATAAAGATTAATCAATCTTCTCGAATTGATCTTTACCAGCACCACATAATGGGCAAACAAAATCATCGGGAAGTTCTTCATCTTCAGTTTCATAGATGTATCCACAAAGGATGCACTTGAAATGATGTTTTTCCATGTTATTTCCTCCATGTAAAAATTATAACATAAATAAAAAAATTAATTAAAATAATGAAAGGATTACAAAATGATAGTAATTGGTGGCATGATTGGTTTAGGTAAGACAACTACTGCAAAATTAATTGCGGATGAATTTAAAATACCTGTCTATTATGAAAAGGTCGATGACAATAAGGTTCTTCCATTATATTATTCATCAACTGATGAAGAGATTGAAAAAAAACGATATCCGTTTTTGCTTCAATTAACTTTTCTTTCTTCAAGATATAAATCAATTAAAGAAGCCTTAGAATTTGATAATGCTGTTTTAGATAGATCAATATATGAGGATCATTATTTTGCTTTAAAAAATCATGAACTGGGAAGAATTTCAGATTTAGAACTTGAGATATATACTGACTTATTAAAAGAAATGATGAAAGACATCAAAGGAATGAAGAGTAAAAAACCAGATGTTATGATTTATTTAAAAGGAAGTTTTGATACAGTTATTAAAAGAATCAAAGAACGTGGAAGAGAATATGAAATAGATGATAAACTAGTTTCATATTATAAATTCTTATGGAAAGATTATGATAAATTTGTTTATGATTCATATAAAGAGAGTCCAGTAATAACCATTGATGTTGATAAAAAGGACTGTTTATTAAATAAAAATGATAGAAAAGAACTTATTGATTCAATCAAAGAAATTTATAAAAATAATTAATTGAGGTATGTATGATAGATAATAACCAATTTAATGATAATGATAAAGAAATTGATTTGCTTAAACCTAATGAAGAAATAAATGAAGTGATAAAAGAAGAGAAAAAAAGTGCTATTAAAGAATATTTCTCATGCTTTAAATTAGATTCTAAAAGCATTGCTACAAACGCCATAATAGCAGCCATGTATGTTGCTTTAACTTATGCTTTTTTCTTTTGTTCATATGGGCAGCTTCAGGTTAGAGTATCTGAATTTTTAATGATACTTGCATTCTTTAATCCTAATTATATTATTGGATTAACTTTAGGATGTCTTCTTTCTAATATATATTCAGTAACAATGGGACTTACATTACTTGATATGTTATTTGGAACTCTTGCAACATTTATATCTGCTTTTCTGATGTCACTATGTAAACATTTATTTTTATCAACACTCATTCCTGCTGTTATCAATGGAATAATTGTTGGTGCTGAACTCACATTTATTTTAGAAACTGATTTGAGCTCAAAAAATGTTCCTATCTTATTTTGGACTAATTTTGGTTTTGTTGTGCTTGGTGAAATCATTGCCATCTCTGTTATTGGCTATATTTTCTTTATGTCGACTATTAAAGGGACTAAAGGAAGATTCTTAAAAGTTATTAATGCTAAAAGAAATCTGAATTTTAAATTTTAGTTTTCTTTTTATTTAAATATTCTTTAGCTTTATTGATTGATGAGAATTTTCGATTTTCTTTTAAATGCTCATAATTTTCTTTTAAAGCTCGTTCATATTTACCAGTTTGGGAAGGAATATAAAATTCTATATCTTTAATTTCATCAGGTAGATAAGTAATTATTGACCAAAGTTCGGAAGCAGAGTAGTCATAATCTTCTTTGTTATTTGCCACATTTCTTAAATATTCTTTAACACCATAACTAGTGCTTTCAACTTCACTTAATGCATTATCAATAGCTATCTCACTCGATTTTGATTTTGGAGATAAAGATAAGTCAATTACTGAAAATGCTAGTGGGATTCTTCCTTCTGATAATCCGACTTTTAAAGCAGTTTCACAGGCCTGATATGCTCTATCAACTGCTTGAGGATTAGCTAAGCCAATATCTTCATATGCAGTTATAAGAAGTCTTCTTATTATTGAATCAATATCGCCTGTTTTAATAAGTCTTGCAAGATAATATATAGCAGCGTTTACATCGCTTCCTCTGATTGATTTTTGAAAAGCTGATAGTAGATTATAATGTTCATCATCATCTTTATCTGATAAATAATTTGCATACTTGATAGTTTCTTTTACATCATCTTTACTGATCACATGTTCTTTTAAAAAAGAAAGCGAAATCACTTCAAGCTGATTATAAGCAAAACGCAAATCACCAGATGACAATTTTGCAATTTCTTTTAAAGCATCATCATCAAATTGACGTGAATTATTTAAACCTTCCTTTAAAGAAATAGCTCTTTTTAAACCTAGATAAATATCTTCTTTATCAAGAGGTTTAAATTCAAGAAGTTTGCATCTAGAACGGATTGCACTATTTATTGAAATAAATGGATTAGAAGTAGTCGAACCAATCAAATAAAAATCTCCATCCTCTAAATGCGGTAAAAGTAAATCTTGCTTAGCTTTATCAAGACGATGAAATTCATCAATGATAATGATTGTAGGGTAGAACCTGATAGCTTCTTTAAAAGCTTCCTCCATAACTGCTTTATTATCAGTTACGGCATTCAAATTGATAGAATGAATATTGAATGAATTAGCAAAAGCCCTGGCGGTTGTTGTTTTACCAGTTCCAGGGCTTCCATAAAATATCATTGATACCAATGAATTGTTTTTAATTAAGTTATTTAAGAAACCTTTAACTTCTTTTTGACCTAAAACATCATCAAATTTGGTTGGTCTAACCCTAAAAGCTAAAGGTTTATCGATATTAGGCATTAGCTAAATTTTTGATGCAAACTTCAAGCAAAGCTGTATATTCTTTTTCGTTTTTGGCAGCAACTTTTAAAACATCATCATCGCTGATAGCATCAGCATCGACCATTGCACCATTTGCAAAATTAGTGATGAGTGAGAAACCGACAGTTTTAATACCCATGTGCTTAGCAGCAATAGCTTCAGTTGTTGTTGACATACCAACAGCATCACCACCTAAAAGACGAGCAAGTTTTGATTCAGCTTTTGATTCATATTGAGGACCGCGGAATTGAATATAGGTTCCTTTTTTAACATCTAAACCGATCTCGATAGCATCATCATATATTTTCTTGGTAGTCTTTTCATCATAAACATTTGACATGTCTGGGAAACGAGTTCCAAGTTCTTCAATATTAGTTCCTATAAGTGGTGAAGGAACAAATTGAGAAATTTGATCTTCGATAATCATCAAATCACCAGGTCTATATTTTGGATTTAAAGCACCTGCAGCGTTTGTTAAAACTAATCCTTTTAAACCTAAAAGACACATGGCTCTAACAGGTAAAACACAAGTAGGAGAAGTATAACCTTCATAATTATGAAGTCTACCATTCATGCAAACAACGTTGACACCTGCAAATCTACCGATGACAAATTCGCCTTTATGTGCAGGATTAGTGGTTTCAGGCATGTCTTCAATATCTTTAAATAAGATAGACTTATTATCTTCTAAATGATTGACAAAATTACTAAATCCTGTTCCTAAAACAACACCAACAGTTGGAGCAAAATCTGAGATATTTCTGATATCTTTTGCCATTCTATTAAGAGTTTCGATTGTGTATTCCATAAATAGGACCCCCTATAAAAATCTCTAACTATATTATTTTAATACAAAACATAAAAATTTATAAGATATATATAATAAAAAAGTGCGATTTATTATGTTTTTTTTATATATATGCATGCTAAATATAAAAAAATCAGCAAATCAACTCATAAGCAAGCCTTTCTTCGTGATTATTAACATAAATAATTCCACAATATGTAAAGCCAGCTTTTATAATTAAATGCTGCATTACTTTATTATCTTTATGGGTATCAATTCTCAAATGTTTTATTTTAGATAATGAATAAGAAATCACTTCATTAAAAATACCTTTTACTTTTTGATTGCTTGCTAAACGATGGATAGTCGCATATTTTGAATTTGATAACCAATTTCCTTTTTCAATCACTTTATAAGTTGCATCATCACCAAAAATTAAAGCAAAGACACCACAAATACAATTATTTTCTTTAATGATATATAGATTATTATTTTTTATATCACTTAAAATAGTTTCAACTTTAGGATTATGATTTTTCCATTGATCAGGATTATTATGACTTTTCATGAAATTTCTAGCTACCTCGTATATTTTTAAAATTTCATCTAAATCATTTAAAGTAGCAATCTGTATTTCCATGATAATTATTTTAACAAAATAAAGGCCCATAAATACAAAAATAATTTATAATATTTTAGATATGATTTTTTTAATACAAGAATGTTTGAAAGCATCAGTTACAGTCGATGATAAAGAAGTATCTAAAATTGACAAAGGTTTTGTCATCTTTGTAGGATTCACTTTGAGTGATAATAAAACGATTGTTGATAAAATGATTGATAAGTTGTTGAAAGCAAGAATCTTTCCTGATGATAGAGGCTTAACTAATCTTTCAATAAAAGATATTGATGGACAAATACTAGCTGTCTCTCAGTTTACTTTGTATGCTTCTTTAAAAGAAGGTAATAGACCTTCTTTTACAAATGCTTTAAGGAAAGAAGAAAGTGTTATTTTATATGATTACTTTAAAGATGAAATCTCTAAAAAATATCCACGTTGTGAATTTGGCATCTTTCATGCTGATATGAAAGTTTCACTTATAAATGATGGTCCATTCACTATCATTTTAGATTCAAAAGAGGTCATCAAATGAAGAAGAGAGTATTGCTTGGTTTTTCTGGCGGAGTTGATTCAGCTGTCAGTGCTTATATATTAAAACAGCAAGGGTATGATGTTACTGGTTGCTTTATGAGAAACTGGGATTCTATTGCTAATAATGATATCTCTGGCAATCCAAATTTGAATTTATCAAAATGTTCACAGGAACTAGATTATGATGATGCTTTAAACACTGCTAAAGTGTTAGATATTCAACTTTTAAGAAAGGACTTCATTGAAGAATATTATAAAGAAGTTTTTGATTCTTTTTTAAATACATATAAACAAGGCTATACTCCAGATCCAGATGTTTTCTGCAATAAATATATTAAATTTGGACATTTCATTAATTATGCTAAGTCATTAAATTATGACTATATTGCCATGGGACATTATGCAAAAAGAGTTGATGAAAATAATGAAGCTCACTTATACAAAGCTTTTGATTTGAATAAGGATCAATCATATTTTCTATCACAATTAAATTCTTCTCAAATTGGTTATTGTCTTTTTCCACTTGAAAATATCACCAAAGTAGAAGTAAGAGAAATTGCTTTAAAATTGAATCTTCCTGTTGCTAAAAAGAAAGATTCAACAGGTGTTTGCTTTATTGGTGAAAGAAATTTCAAACAGTTTCTATCTAATTATCTTCCTAGTAAAGAAGGTGACATTGTCGATATAAAAACAGGTAAAGTTATTGCAAGACACGATGGCATTTTATATTATACAGTTGGTCAGCATAAAGGATTAGGTATCGGTGGTATTAAAGGATATAAAGATGATCCTTTCTTTGTGGTAGGCAAAAATTTAAATAAAAATATTTTATATGTCTGTCAAGAAGAAAACACTGAATATCGTTTTTCATATGGATGTCTTTTGACGTCATTTAATTTTATTGGAAGTGATTTACCAGTTGGCGAATTCAAATGCAATTGTAAATTTAGATATCGAGGTAAGGATTTGCCCGTTGTTTTAAAAATTAATGATGATAAACAGAGTGCTGTTTTAACTTATGATAAGATTCCATATGTTTGCAAAGGTCAAATAGCTGCTTTATATCTAGAAGATAGAGTATTAGGTTCAGGAATCATTTCTAAAACATATGATAAGAATATGAAAGAAATTGAATATTAGATCATTGTTTGATAGTTTCATTTACTTCTTCACTTTCATCATCACCATCACTTATTTTATCTAGTTGTCTTTTAAGTTGTCTTGTTCTTGTTCCAGCTAGTTCGTTAAGACTATCTTGTGCTTTATTCATATTCGTTTGTGTTTTTTCTAAGCACTCAGCGAATTTAAAGAATTCTTTTTTAATTTCAATTAGTAGATTATATAATTCACCGCTCTTCTTTTGAAGCTGTAATGTTTTAAAACCGACTCTGAGTGCATTTAAGATGGCAGTGAAGGTGGTTGGACCTGTGATTATAACTTTATATTCATTTTGAATTTCTTCAAATAAACCATCATTGATAACTTCACAAAATAAGCCCTCATTAGGCAAAAACATGATAGCAAAGGGAGTAGTATTTGGTTCATCAATATATTTATCGCGTATATCTTTAGCAAAATTTTTGATATTTCTTTTCAATTCTTTTTGAGCGTTTTCTACTTTTTCTTTATTTCCTTCATTTCTTGCATCTATAATTTCATTATAACTAGTTGTTGGAAATTTAGAATCAATTGGTAAATATAAAACATCGCCATCTTTACCATTAGGAAGATTGATAGCATATTCAACAGGATTCTTTGAATTAACTTTAGTGACAACATTAGTAGAATACTGGTTTTTGGTTAATACTTCATCAATTATTGTTCCAAGAATAACTTCACCAGTGATCCCTTTAGTTTTAACATTTGTTAAAATGCTTTTTAATGAACCTACATCGCTTGCAATGCTTTTTATTTCACCAACACTTTTATTGACATCTCCAAGTTGAGTTATGACATTATTGAAATGAGATTGCAATTTATTATTTAAAGTCTGATCTAATTTGTTAGTGACTTCTTCTTGAATTTTATTCAACTTATTTTCATTATCACTTCTGATTTTATCAAGATTAACATTTAAAGAAGCGTTTAATTCTTTATAACTACTATTTAATTGAATAATCATCTTAGAATCAAAAGCATTAAAAGAGTTTTTTATCGATTCAACGTTATTTGAAATTGTTTCAATTTGCTCTTTATTTTGTTCTTTTAAATTTTGAACATCTTTAGTAACAGAAGTATTTAATGTATTGATTTCTTTTATAAGTTCATCAATATGCTTGTTATCAAATTGATTTGAATTATTTTTATTTAAAATCAAAATTAAAATGATCAAACATATTAAAACTAAAATGACTGATATAATAGATAAAATAAGTAAAATAGTATTCATAATATAACTCCCAATTTTTTAAAAAATTAATTAGATGACTTGTTTTTTCTACATTCTTCTTTGATGGCATTTATGGTATTTAAATCAATACTTGTATATTCTTTTTCTTTTAATCTTCCTAGTGTTAATGAACCAACACGTATTCTAGTTAAGGAGATAACTGGATGATGAAGAGTCATCATCATATCACGTATTTGCCTTTTCTTTCCTTCATGTAAAATAATCGAATAAGTACTAGTATTATCTTCTATATTATCATCAAGAAGTTTACACTCACATGGTCTAGCTTTATATCCTCTTCTTGTGACATATAATCCTTCTTTTAATTTCTTTTCTTCATTACCAAAAGATGTATTTTTACAAACAACTATATATTCTTTTTCAAGTGATGTAGAAGGATGAGTTATAAGATTTGCAAACTCGCCATCATTTGTAACAATAATGAGTCCACTTGACTCATAATCAAGTCTTCCAGCTGAAAATAATCTGCCTTCATCTTTTGGTAATAATTCAAAGATTGTTTTTCTATTTTGTGGGTCAGAGGCTGTACATATATAATATTTTGGCTTGTTTAATATATAATAAACTAATTGTTCATTTTGATTGTTGATGATTTTATCATCAATTGCAATTTTATCGGTTGGATAGCATTTAAAGCCAAGTTGTGAAACTACTTCATCGTTTACTTTAACTTCACCTGCTAGAATGAGTTCCTCGGCTTTCCTTCTTGAGCAATATCCTAAATTAGCAATAACTTTTTGTAATCTTTCTTTTTCCATTTTAATTCTCCTTGATAATCCATAAAGGCTTTATTTCAAATTTGATTTTTGACAATCTTTCATCTTCTTTAAATATCAATTTATAAGCATTTAAATACATTCTTTTATTAGTATTATGAGAATATCTTTTATCACCTAGTAATGTTAAATTTAAAGAAGCAATTGCCTTTCTTATTTGATTATGTCTACCAGTTTTAATTTCTATATCTAAAGCAGTACCAATGTTTATATAATTATTTGCCTTAATCAATGTGATAGCTTCTTTATTATTAATATTATCTATCACATTATATATAGTTTTTAAATCGACTTTTTCAGCTATCACTGCTTCATAATATCTTTCTACTTCCCTATTTTCAAATTGTTTAGCAAGAATAGTACATATTTCTTTCTTTTTAGCGAAGATGATTATTCCACTTGTTTCGTAATCAAGTCGATGAACTAAATAACATTTTTCATTTTTTTTACTTAAGTACATTGATAAATAAAAATAAAGATTCTTGTGAATGGTTTTTATATCATCCGTTTTTATTGTCAATACATCTTTATTTTTATAAACAGCGATAAGACTATCATCTTCATAGATGATATTGTATGGTGATATCTTCATAAAAATATTATATTTAATATTGTTGAGAAATTATATATTTTTATTGAAAATTATATCTAAAAATGATATCATTAACATCGCTTGGGTGTATAGCTCAGCTGGTTAGAGCGTTTCCTTCACACGGAAGAGGTCAACGGTTCGATTCCGTTTACTCCCACCACTAACTATAAAATATTGTTGCCAACGTAGCTCAGCTGGTAGAGCAGCTGATTTGTAATCAGCAGGTCGCAGGTTCGGGTCCTGTCGTTGGCACCATAATGAATGAATAGAAGTGATAAAATGTCACTTCTTTTTTTATATGTTTAAAAGTGCCTTATTTATAATATGAAAGTAATAGTTAGTTACATACAAACACTAAATTATTTTTAAATTGTATAAGCACTTAAATTATCAACTTACTGGAACATAAAAGGTTTCAATAAAAAAACTAGAATTTTGATGTTATATACTATAAAAAATAAACAGATGAGCTTAAGGAAATAAATTGTAGTATTTTATAATACTACAATTTAAGAAAATCAATTAGGATGAAATGACAAGTTCATTGATTCTTTCAAAAATTTTATCACTATCAAATCCAATAAAGTCAGCCTTATTTACATAATCCGGTTTGTTTGGAGTCAAATTTGAATAAATAAAAATTGATTTTAAACTTAATTCGATTGCAGGTTTTACATCACACTCATAATCGTTTCCAATCATGATAGCATCACTTCTTATACTAAAATGTTTAATAGCTTCCTTATAAAATAATTTATTAGGTTTTTTATATCCGTAATCTGATGAAATAGCAAAGCCATTAAACGAGTCAATTATTCCTAATTTTTTAAGTTCAGGAATCGTAAAAACATTTTGAGCATTGCTTAAAACAAATAATTTATAATTTGCTTTTTTTAATTCATTTAGTAATTCTTTAACACCATCATACAATCTAATATATTTTGTTGATAATTCTCTAAATTTTACAGCGCATGAGATTGCTTTTAAATGATCACCATCATTTAAATCATCAAAAACATCGAGAATATCAATTTCTTCTTTAATAGTAGAATATTTCTTACACAACCGAATATATTTATTTTTAAGTTGAATAGCTGTCATTTTATTATCAAAAAATAAATTAGTTTTGACATCGTTCCAGAACGTGTTACTTTTTTCATCAGTATTTATATCAATCAGTGTACCATATAAATCAAATAGAATATTTTTTTCCATAAGTTAGTATCCTAAAACAATATCAGCTTCTCTTATATTTTTTAGAATAAGAAGCTAATCTTTCTTTTAACTTGTCACTTAAATCTTTTTTAGAAATACGATAGCTCCAGTTATCAGTTGAAACAGTTGATGGTAAATTCATTCTTGAGTCAATATCTAGTGCAAGCAGATCTTGCATGGTAAAGATAGCGTATTTTGCAACAGATGCATAACCTAATTCAACCATAGTATTTACGAGTGCTTTATTGCAGTTTCCATTATAGGGAACATTCAATAGCTTGCACTGCTTTATCATATCATTTTTAAAAATTTTATATCTTTCATCATCAAGATTTTTAATATAAGAAAGCATAGGTTCATTATCATGAGTTCCAATATAAACAACAAAGTTTTCAGTAAAGTTGGATGGTTTATGCTCATTATCACTATTACCATCGAAAGCAAACTGCATGATTTTCATGCCAGGATAATTTGTCTGTTTCATAAGTAACCTGACTCCATCATCAATGACACCTAAATCCTCAGCAACAATATTTAAATCAAGTTTATCTTTGAATAGATCGAATTTTGGACCATCTAACCACTTACCATTTCGAGCAGTTTTCTCAGTACTTGAAACTGCATAAAAGCGATCAAATCCTCTAAAATGATCGATTCTTACAATGTCATATAATTCAAAAGCATTTTTGAGCCTATTATTCCAGAAACTATAATTATCTTTTTTCATATACTGCCAGTCATAAACAGGATTTCCCCATAGTTGACCATCTGCTGTAAAACCATCAGGTGGACAACCGGCAACCAATTTTAAAGAATTATCTGAATTTAAAATGAACATTTGTGGATATTTCCAAACTTCAACTGAATCATATGCTATGTATAATGGGATATCACCCATTATTTGAATTCCATTTTTCTTAGCATATTTATGAAGACTATTCCATTGACTTAGAAATTCATATTGAGTCCAAATCCAAAATAAATAATCATCATTATGTTCATTTATTATTTCATCACAAAGTTTGTCACTATAAACCCTATATTTATCATTCCATTTATCAAATGAAACATAATTATGCATTGCTTTAATTGTCATAAAGATAGCAAAATCTTTGTATTTGCCTTGCTTTACAAAGTTTTTAAAGTCGTCATCTATATTAAAATTGGAAAATGCTTTTTTAAGGAGAGGAATTTTCTTTTCAAAAAGGAGAGAGTAATTGACTCTTTTTGAATTTGATGTTGATTTGAGCTCTTGACAATCTTTCTTTAGTAACAAGCCTTTCTCATGCAGAATATCTAAGTCAAGCAAATAATAATTTAAAGCGGATGATGAAACAGATTGATATGGGCTGTCACCATAATTTGTTGGAACAAGTGGTAAAACTTGCCAAATACTTTGCTTTGCCTCTTTTAAAAAGTCAATAAATTGATAAGCCTCTTTTCCAAGTGTTCCTACACCATATTCAGTTGGTAGACTTGTAATATGAAGCAATATACCTGCTTTCCTATTTTTTGACATGGTAAATTCTCCTAATATATATATATTTATAAAACTAAATATTTTTATATGCAATGATGGTTTGATAATTATCAATTGTTGTATTTGAAGATAACGTTAAATCGTTCTTATTCAAAGTATCAAGATATAAATTATATCCTTCTAAATTGATGAGCTTAGTTGAAGAAACACCATTACTATAAACAATTCGATATTGTTTTTTATTTACAGTATCAGTCAAATCAAAATAGATTAGACTGCTATCATTATTAGAATTGACTTTGATATCTTTTAAAGAAAGTGCATCTTTTGCAAATAATGCTTTATTTTGCTTTAAAGAGATCAACTTTTTATAATTGTTAAATACATCTAAATTTTTAATCTTTAATGAATAATCAAGCTCGTTTACTTTATATGATGCTTCATAGGAATTATTATTTCCACCTTTGCTTCTTAAAAATTCATCACCTGATAACATAAAGGAGGTTCCTTGAGAAGTAAAAACAATTGAGTTAGCTAAAGTTGCCATTTTTTTAATTATTGTTTCATCTTTAATTCCAGCAGCTACTATTCGATCATATAAAGTATAGTTGTCATGACAGGTAACATAATTGATGCATTTTTTAGGATCATAATTTGTTTTACCAAGTATATTACCAACAATGCCATTAGCTATATCTGTTACATTTTTTAAATCTACTTTTTTATTATCAGTTATCCATCCTTTTTCACTAGGTTTAGATAAACCACCTTTAATAAGTGCATCTCTTAACTTATCATTAAAGCAACCATATCCTTCATATTTATCAAGATTGCTTTGATTAGCAGGTAATTCACTATCAATTGATACACTTTCAGCAGACCAAGGTTCACCATATATGGCTATATTCTGATTAACTTTTGTATGAAGATTATTAGAGAGTTGATTCATAGTTTCAATATCATGAACACCCATCAAATCGAATCTGAATCCACCAAGTTTATATTCACTAGCTAAAAATTCAGTTGAATCAATCATAAATTTACGGTACATATACATTTCGGAAGCTGTTTCATTTCCACATCCTGATCCATTTTTAGCAACACCTGAATTATATCTAAAATAATAACCTGGCATAAGCACATCAAAGTTGCTCTTTTCAAGAGAATTGACATGATTATAAACAACATCCATGATGATATTTATTCCAGCTTTATTGTAAGCAGCAACCAAATTTTTAAATTCTTTGATTCTTTCATATCCATCATAAGGATTCTTAGAATAAGCACCTTCTATGACATTATAGTTTAAAGGATTATATCCCCAATTAAATTTGATATTGACTTCATCATTTGCTTGATCAAATATTGGAAGAAGTTGAACGGCATTGACCCCTAACTCTTTGATATGATCAAAGCCAGTCTTAACAGTCACACCATTTTCAGTATATGAAGTATTCTCTTGATAGAAACCTGTAAATTTTTTAGCATCATCATTATTTCCATTCCAAGTGGTACTGCTTGTTAAATCAGCTATGTGAGTTTCATAAACTGTCAGATTTTGCACGTCATAATCATGGACAGCTACATTATCCCAACCGGTTGGATTGGTTTTAGAAAAGTCAACAATCATACCTCTTAAACCATTAACACCTGCAGATTTAGCATATGGATCAACTATTTCTAAATTAGAATAATTAGAATTAGTAACTACATAAGTGTAATATTTACCTGCTAAATCAGAATTGACATCAACTGTAAATACACCCTTGTCTGTTTCATTCATTTGATATTCTTTATATGTATCATCCCCAATAGTTGAATTTACACTTGTAGGAGTACCATTATCATAAATGCGCAACTTAATATCAGTTGATACAGGTGACCAAACATTGAAGGTTGTCTTTTCTTTTGAATAAATAGCACCTAATTGACCATCAAAATTGTATAACTGATTAAACTTAGTTGTTTTAAATAATGGATTTTTAAAAGCGATTTTAGTTAGTTCTTTACCAGAATCTTTAAATTTGACAGTAAGTGTGTAATCTTTTTTAATATCTGGGAAGTTTACAAGCTTATACTGAATCCTTTTATTGGATTTAGAAATGACATTAGAATCATTTAAAATACTTTCATTTGAAATGATGGTTTTATCACCTTCCTTGATTGTAAAATTAGAGAATTCATGATTGGTTTGAAACCAAATTGAAAGAATATCAGTTTTTTCATTATATGCAAAACTATAATGAGTTATTGCATCATTTACTTCTAATTTGTCATTATAATACATATTTTCATCTCCTGATTTTAAATAAACATGATAATATCCATATTTGTCTTTATTATACATGCTAAAGTCAATGTATCTATCTAAAGCGTAATCTTTAGATGGGCTATCAGCCCATATTTTATTTTCTTTCACAATGAAGCCTAGACCTTTATTTACTAAGTTAACATCTATTTCTTCAAATTTATATTTAGCATAGATACCAAATGAATCTTCTCCATTAAATTGATAGTCTTTTCCTTCTCCACCTTTAGGCCACATCCATAAATTATATTTATATTTATCATCAACCTTACTTTTTATGTCAAAATGAATTGTAAAGCCGATATCTTCAGCAGTTTCAATATCAGTTATTGATGATAGTTGACTATTTGGATTAGAATTATTTTTACAAGATATAGAAGATAATCCAAGTAGCAGGCAGAACATCAAATTAAATTTCTTTTTCATATTAATTTTTCCTTTATAATTTATCAAAATGTACAAAATCACTATTGTAAGTGATATATGTAGTTGTTTCACTCTTTATTTTTTTACTATTATTTTTAGCAACTGAATTTAATTTTAAAAGCATACCATATGAATTAACAGTAAAAGAATGCATATTTAAAATATCAGTATTATCATCATCTTGACTGACAGTATTAATTGAATATGTAAGTTCATCTTTGCTGTCGTTTAAAGAGAAATTTTCATAATATCTAGCACAATTTATTTTTATATAATCACCATAATAAAAACCACCACGATAAATGTTAGAATCAAGCTGAGTATAAAAGAAATTTTTGATAGATAATAAAACATCATCAGGTGAATATTTGATGTTATCATTAACATTATCAGTCAATTGATAGGCACTAACTACATTATTATCATACATATAACATAGTGTTTTTTGATTATTAAAAAAGTATTGACCCTCACTTGTGCCATGAAAAAAACCATCCACAATACTTTCACTATATCGGTATTTATATTCTTTTTTATCAATCTGAATATTCATTTGTAAACTTCCATCTATTTGACTATTCACATAATGTTTAACAGTAGTTTGACTGCTTGCGGTATTTACAAAATCATAAGCATCTTTGTAATTTAATTTATCAACAAAGTTTTTAATATCACCATCTGGTATTTTCTTATTGCAAGATGAAAAAGGCAAAATGAGAAGTAATGATGAAAAAATTCTTGTAAAAAGATTAGAAATATTCATAATTTGCTTGAGCGTAGACGCATTTAGATTTTTGACTAGCTGAGGCCTTGCTTTTGTTTTTAGGAGCATTGACAGTTTCAAAAGATTCTTTAACTAAATAACCGTTTTTATCATATTCAATTGAAATATTCCATTTACCTGAACATTCAAGATCAATTATAGTTTCAACAACGCCTTCTTCATATAAAAGATTATTATTGATTTTTAATTCTTTATTAGCAGCAAATGTCCTAACTATAAATCCACCTTCATCTCGATTATAGTAGTAAAGTTTATCAGAATTTGAAGCCAAACGTATGAGTTTAGATTCAAGTTGATATTTGCTTTGCCAATCAGTATCCTTTTCACTCCAAGAGGTATAGTTGATATGCAAAGGGAGTCTAAGATAATACGAAGCACATTTAGACAAATAATCATTTTCTGATTTATTATCAGTTTTTATAGGATATTCACTATAGACCATAGTTTCACTTACTTCAGTTGGAATTTTTTGATCACTCAAATTGAAGTAATTGATACTTCCATCTACTTCAACTTTACTATAAGTGCTGCTCTCTTCAAATTTTTTAACAATTTCAGTCACCTGACTATTTGAAATATATCCTTTAATTGGTGATTTTTGATCACCACAACTACAAAGTGTAATTGATAAAAAAGCTGGAAGAATAAAAGAGAATAATTTAATTCTTTTCATCGATATTTTCCTCCTTAGTAAATTTTAATATCCATTGATTTTTCAGTGATGTGAACTTTAGAAATATCAAATCTGACTATGACTTTCTTGTCAGTAATTTCTTTATCAGTCAAAATGTAAACATCACTTGTACCAAAATCATCAGTGTATGCACATTTTACAAATTTCTTCTTTCCATAATCAAGATTTTCAATAACAGTTAATTCAAGACCTTCATCTGCAAAAATATAGGCATCATGAGGAATTTCAATCAAATATTGTTTTGTAAAAACATTGATTCCTAAACCTTGAATCATTTTATTTGATATAGCATCGCTTGATAAAGTAACAAAATTATTAGTTTTAAAGAAGAAAACGATATTAGCAATATTAATCTTCTGCTGATATTCATTATTGATAGCTTTCAAATTCTTTTTATATTCTTTTTCAATTTTCTTTAAAGGATAAGCTTCATTATTGCATCTATCAACTAAATCACTGTGTTCTTTCTTATAAGAAGTGATCTTTCTTTTGCAAGCACCCTTTAATGCGTTTAAATCACTTTCAAATGCAACAGCTTCAAGATTGAGTCTCTTATCTAATTCATTTTTCTTTTCAATACTTAAGTTGCCTTTGAATTCACGTAATTCTTGTGCACGTTTTCGATAGGCATCTTTGTCTTTATTAATTAATTTAAATTGTTCAAAAGCTGATATCTCATCATTTTTAATCTTATCGTATAAGGCATCAACATCTTTGACGATTTGTGCATTTTTATCTTGGTGTTTATTCTTTAAATCAAGAGCTTTTTCGTTATATTCTTTTTTGGCTTCAGCAATTTTTAAATCACGATTTTTCTTGCTCTCTTCTAAGGCTAATTCATTTTTTAAGACAATTGTTTTGGAATTAACTTTTTCAGCTTCTTGATGTTCTTTATTATATGTATCAGTCAGCTGTTTAAGTATTGGATCATAATGATTTCTGACATTATTTTCTCTTGCTTTTAACACTGAATCATATTTATCACCAATAAAACTTTTAGCAGTTAAATGATTCATAAAGATAGCATTGATTTTGTCATATTCAGGGACAGCATCAAATACTACCTTATTATCTTTAATGAATTTAACGTTTGTAAAATCAATTTCTAAGTCAACGCCACTTCCAATATTCATCTCTTCATTAGATTGTGAGAAGATGAGCTGATTATCGAATCCTACACCAACTAAATTGATATTATCAATTTTTTCAAATACATCAACTTTGAGTGAAGCATTATCATTTTTAACAATGGTTACTGCTGATGTTGGGAAAAGTAAATCGTAGTTTCCATCATCAACTTTAATTGCATTAGGTAGTGACAAAGTCTTACCACCGATAGTGATTTGACCATTACTGACTGTGCATGAAATCAAATTTTCTTCAGGAATTCTTGGATTGATTGTTTTTTCACTATCAATATCGAATAAATGCATCTTACTAACATCGATTGCACACTTTTTAATATCACCCTTTTTAAAGCCATATGTGGATGTGCCTTTAACAATAACACGGGTTGCAGTTTCAGAAAAGCCATCACCTTGCATGTTGATATCGCCATAAATTAGAGTTTCATTTCCAAGTTCTTCAAAGTGAGATATGCGAACATCCATCAAATATTTAGCTTTATTAACAATATCTGGTTCAAATGATAAATTCTCACATCTTAGACCAACAATAACCTCACTCTTACCATCAAAATATTGTGGTTTAACTTTAGCCATTAAAGCTTGTGAAACTTTAAAAGAGTTTTCACTCCACTTAAAAGAAACATTTATATCACTTTTCTCTCTGCTTAAATAAGCATGGAAGAAATTCATCTGAGGCGTTCCAATAAAACCAGCAACAAATAAATTATCAGGATAATCATATAAATTTTTAGGAGTGTCAATTTGCATGATTCTTCCTAACTTCATAACAACAACTCTAGTTCCTAAAGTCATTGCTTCAACTTGATCGTGTGTGACATAAATGAAAGTTGTTTTCAATTCATCATGAAGTTTAGCAATTTCACTTCTCATTTGTGATCTAAGTTTGGCATCAAGATTTGATAAAGGTTCATCTAAAAGCATAACTTTTGGATTTCTTAAAATAGCACGTCCTAAAGCAACCCTTTGTCTTTGACCACCTGACATTGCTTTAGGTTTACGATCTAAATACTCAGTCAAATCTAAAACTTTTGCAGCCCATAAAACCTTTTCATGAATCTCGGCATTTGGAACGTGTCTCAATTTCAAACCAAAAGCCATGTTTTCATAAACAGTCATATGTGGATATAAAGCATAGTTTTGGAAAACCATTGCTATATCTCTATCTTTTGGTTCAACATCATTGACGATGGTATCATCGATGTAAAGTTCACCGGCACTGATATCTTCAAGACCTGCAATCATTCTTAAAGTTGTTGATTTACCACATCCTGATGGACCAACAAAGACAATAAATTCTTTATCTTGAATCTCCATTGAGAAATCAGATACAGCTTTAGTCCCATTCGGATATACTTTATAAATGTGTTCTAATTTTAATCCAGCCATAATATTTGACCTCCTTATTTTAATATGACGATACTATATGGTGGTAATTTGATGATTTTATCATCAATTTGACCAATGTATTTATTTTCATAATCTTCATTATCAGTTATTTGACCGACAACTTTAGTGAAATTATATTCACTTATGTTGAATGTCAAATCATTTGTTGGTGAGAAATTAAATATAATACCGATCTCACTATTTTGATAAGTTTTTTTAATTGCTAATATTTTATTATCTCTATCTTGCAACAGAAGAGAGGGACTACCGCGAGAAATTTCAGGATTTTGATTTCTTATAAGCAATACTTTTTTATAGTAGTTATAGATAGATGATTTATCATTCATCTGTGTTTTAACGTCTTTGTAAACATAATTGGTTTTACTGGTTCCAACAGGTGGTTTGCAATCACCTTTATCTTCACCCCATTTGATGGGAATTCTGACATCTTGATCAGGAGATGAACCAGTATTTGTTCCGACTATACCGACTTCATCGCCATAATAAGTGAAAGTAGAACCATTTAACATCTGAAGTAAGGCATATTGGAATTTTGATCTCTTAATGTTTCCAGTTGATGTATATCTTGGCATATCATGATTATCAAGAAATGGAGCAGGGATATGATTATTTGCCATTTTTATATTAGATAAAAGACCACTATAATATGTATTTAACATTTTGCCATCAAGATTTAAACTATTGATAAGGTAACTTGATGGTGCAGAGACACTGCAAGAAAAGTTAAAGAAAGAATCAATGCCGCTTGTATAGTATTCAGAAAGGGTGCTTGTACTTGTTTCCCAACATTCACCAACAACATAAGCATCTTTATTTTTTGCTTTAACCCATTCATTAATTTTTGATAATAGTTCAATATTTTTAGATTTGCTATTCAAGTAATAATATTTGACCGCGTCTAGACGAAATCCATCAATGCCTTTATCTAAGTAAAAATTAATAATGTTTTGAAATTCTTCTCTGACGTATGGATTATCACAGTTATACTCAGGCATATCATTTGAGAAATTAGCTTCATAGTAGAAATCATGGTTAGGAACTTTTACATAGCCTGATGGTGGAACATCTCCATCATAGAAACTATAATAGTCTTTATATTTTTCTTCTTCAGCAGTTAAAGTTAAACCAGAAATATATTTTTGATGGGCAGCTACTGATTTTGAAAATAATGGATGATTTAGACTTGAATGATTTAAAACTAAATCAAGAATTAATTTTATATCTCTTTTATGACATTCACTGATCAAATTTTCCAAATCATTCATTGAACCATAACTTGAGTCAATTTCATAATAATCTAATACGTCATATTTATGATATGATGTTGACTTGTTAATTGGCATCAACCAAATTCCATTAAAGCCTAAATCTTTGATGTAATCAAGTTTTTCGATAACTCCTTGTAAATCCCCTTGTTTATCACTATTAGAATCATAAAATGAACCAACATAAATCTCATACCAATTACGATAATTATCTTCGATAATATTCATAGATTTAAGTTCCTCAGTAATTCTTAGTCCATATGGATTATTATTTTTATGACAACTGGATAATAAAGATGCAATTAGCAAAAGTGAAGTTGCACATTTCTTGATGATTCTCATAGAATTAACCTTTGACAGCTCCGCCAGTTACACCTTCTACATAATAGCTTTGTAAGGCAAAGAATAAGACCATGATAGGAATAGAAACTACAACAGCGGCAGCACAAAATATTGGAAAATAATTAGTTCCAGCTTCTTTGCCAAGCATCTGTTGTAAACCGACAGCAACATTAAATAGCTTGCTATCACCACCTGCCATGACAGAGGCTAACATATAATCACCCCATGGAGCAGTGAAAGCTAATAAAACAGTATAAACAATTATTGGCTTTGATAAAGGCATGATAACTTTCCAAAAGATGGTGTTCTTGTTTGCACCATCAATCATAGCTGCTTCATCAAGAGATGTTGAAATTGTGTCAAAATATCCTTTAGCAACATAATAATTCATAACACAACCAGAAACGTAAACAAGCACTAAGCCAAATAATGCAGGCATACCTTGATTTAAGTTAAATTGTTTTAAAATGTAATAAGTTATAATCATTCCTAAAAAGCCAGGGAACATGCCAATAATTAATATCAAACGCATGTAAGTTTTTCTAGCTTTAAATCTCAATCTTGAGAAAGAGTAAGCACTGATTAGAGTGAACACTGTATTTAAAACTGAAACGACTAAAGCAATCACTAAGGTATTTAGATACCAACGCCAGAAAGGATATGTTTTAGCAACAGTGACATCTTTTCCACCAAGACTCATTGTAAATGAAGGATCAAATAATGCACGATAATTATCTAAAGTCCATTTGTTTGGAATGATCAAGCTTGCTTCATATGTCTTAGCAAATGATTGAATTATCAAATAAATAAATGGTAAAATCCAAAGAACTGATAAGACAATCAAAATAATGTAAATGATTGTACGAGTAGATATTTCCCTAATTTTTCTACCGCCAGACATTTTAGAGTCGGCAAAATAACTAAATTTTTTATCGGGTTTCATCATTGGAAGTCTCCTTCATTTTTAACAGCATTCGTTCTACCATAAACAATAGATGAAACAGTAGCTAAGATAATAAAGATAACAATACCAATAACGGAAGCTACACCATATTCTTTATTAGTAGATGTCATGACCATCTTATATAACCATGTGATGAGTAAATCAGTTTGACCAGCACTATATACTTTCGATGTATCTATCAAATTACCATTGATATTAGTAAACATTGGATTACCACCTGATAATAGATAAATGACATTGAAATTATTGATGTTTCCAACAAAGTTAGAAATAAGATACGGGCCAGTTACAAATAACATATAGGGTAAAGTAATTTTCATATACATTTTAAATGGACTTGCCCCATCAATACGTGCTGATTCATATAAATCAGCGGGAATATTCATAAGTATTCCAGAACACATAAGCATGGTATAAGGAATACCAATCCACATATTGACAACAATTATTGTTATTTTAGCAGTCAATGCATCATCTAAAAAACCGATAGGTGAAGATATCCATCCCCACTTCAATAATAGAGAATTAATACCACCATTCTCAGCTAACAATTTAGATAAGAATAATAAGGAGATAAATTGAGGAACAGCAATAGTAGTTACAAGAATTGTACGCCATATTTTTTTCAAACGAATTCCTTTGCGATTGATAAGCATGGCAACAATCATACCAAAGAAATAATTGGTGAAAGTTGCAAATATAGCCCAAATTAAAGTCCATAGCATTATTCTAGCAAAAACAGCCACAAAATCATCACCACCAACATTGGTTAAACCAAACAGAGTTTTAAAGTTATACATACCAACCCAATCAAATAGATGTTTTGGATTCATGTAAGTTGATGAATAATTTGTAAATGCAACTAAAATCATGACAATTAATGGAAGAATAGTAAATAATACTAGACCAAATGTTGGAAAAGATAATAAAACTTTATGAAAATTTTGACCAACAAGGCTCTTTAAAGTGTCTTTATCAGTAATTGATTTTCCAATTCCATTTAGACTTTCAAGTTCATGATTTTCTTTAATTTGAACAGTCCATAAAAAGAAAAAGATGCCAATTAATATTAAAGTAATAACAAAATTTAAAAGCAATAATAAACTATCATCACCTACTTTTGCAGTAATATTGACATAAACGCCAACATCCTCATCAAAATAGGTTGCGGTTTTTGAAACATAACCGAAGGTGCCAATTTTCGCAAATGCACTAGCACCAGTTGTACATATGAAGTATATAAAAATAACCTCATATAAAAGATAAAAAAATCCTTTGATATATTGCTTTCTAAAAATATGTCCAAATCCCATGACAAAAAATGATGTTCTGGTTTTCCAGTCACCAGTTGCAAAAATGTCTACTATTTGGATAAAAAAGTTTGCAATTGCCTTACCAATTTTTTTAAATAAATTTAAAAGTGTAACTGAAAAGAAGTGTGCAATACCTTTTGGTATAGCACAAAAAAAACTAGTTATTTTATGTAAAATTCTTTTATGTATTGGAAGAGCAAGATATTCAATTGTAGTCATAACTCACCTTTATAAAAGATTACGTAGGCTCTGCCTACGTAATCTATATTTGTTTTTATTATTTATTATTGTCTGTGTCGTCTTCTTTATTAGCAGCTGATTTAATTGCGTTATTCATTGTAGTTAATGCCGCTTTTAAAGTTGTGTCATTATCATTATCTTTAACAGTTCCGTCGGTTAATGAAGTAACAAATGTACCTGGAGCTGACCAGAATGTTCCAGGAACAGCAGTTTGTTCATGAGCATAAGCTGCATGTTCAATTAAAACTTTAACGTTCTCATCAGCAAGAACTGTAGGATCGTTTGCAGCTTCTTTATTACATGGAGTGATTTTTCCATTTTCGAATCTCTTTAATTGACATTCTTTACCTGATAAGAATTTTGCAAGTTCATGAGCAGCAGCAGTGCGTGTTTCATTACCACTTGATCTTGTTGAATTGACACCTAATAATTTTCCACCTAAGAATGCACCTAAATTTTTGGTTTCACCATCAACTGTTACAGTTGGCATAGGTGCACAGGCATAATTATCACCTAAAGCAGATTTATAGGAAGCAATATCCCAAGTACCTGCAATACATCCAATAAATTTATTTTCTGGTGTAGGAGCAGCCATATCATTTGACCAGGCAGTTGATTTAATTATTTTTTGGATACCTTTGGCAGCTTTTAATCCATTAGCACCATCAAAATCAGCTTCAACAGTCTTGACACTACCATCAGCGTCAAAAGTCATTGAATAATCTGCACCAAAGGTGAACATTGCAGCACCGCCCCAGAAGGCTTCTTTTAAATTATATCCAAATTTATAACCTCCTTTTTCAGCAATTTCTAAAATTTTCTCAACAGATTTTGCGTCTTCAGGATTTGTAATGATAGATTTATCATATTGGAAATAATAAGTGTTATCACCAGTATATGGATAAGCATAGGTTTCTTTGTTGAATTTAGCTAAGTTAGCACCTAATGTACTATTGTTATCTTTAACCCATTTAGATTGAGTTGAAGATAATTTTGATAAAGCACCTTTTGTATATAAATCAGTGATTTTATCAGAAGCGAATTCAAAAACATCTGGTCCTGTTGTCCAATCTTGGATTTCACTATCAACCTTATCTGGTCCATGTTCAATATATTCGATATTGTAGGTGTTATTATCACCTGCTGCCTTTCTAGCAGCTTTGAAGTCTTCAAATAATTGAGTATTGAACCTGACTTTTGTAGCAATAAATAATTTTTTTTAGAAATTTATCGATAAACATTA
>ERZ808252.321-NODE-321-length-48562-cov-4.718968_pt1 | contig 48562 bp, 43 predicted proteins | sample MGYA00521242_ERZ808252 | MGnify/ENA primary metagenome ERZ808252 (study PRJEB31516, sample SAMN03275581) | gut metagenome | biome: mammalia-associated habitat; material: feces | host: Papio cynocephalus | place: Kenya | collected 2012-08-07 ... | reverse complement strand
ACCACCGTATATCGGCGAGCGCGAAAACCAGCCATTGCCGCGCAGTCGAACCCCGCAGGGGCGCCAGCAGGCGGGATCTCGGCACTCGAGTAAGGCATCATATTAAGGAATCCCCGAGGGGCAAGGGCACTTCGGGGAAGCCCCCACCCCTCCAAAAGAAAAATTGTAAATTTTAAGAAAAAGGGCTTGACAAGGCACAAACAGTGTGGTATAATAACAGCGCGAAACAAAAGGAAAAGTTTTCAAAAAATCACTTGACAAGGAGGGGACAGGTCGTGTACAATGTCTTGACAGACAGACAGACAGACAGACAGACAGACAGACAGACAGACAGACAGACAGACCTGTTTGCGCCCGTAAACGGTAACGGGTTTTCTTGTCATACCGATAGGAGCGGTAGCTGTAGGCTGTAAAGCCTCGGGTATCGCTCTTTTTGTGTTGGTGTAAACACGCAAAGCGTGATTGCATAATGTCATTGAAAAAAATAAAATAAGGAGGAAAAACAACAATGACAAAACACGTTTCCACAAAAAGAGCGTTGATTTTGAGCCTGCTTTCCATGCTGCTCTGCGTATCCATGCTCGTCGGTTCCACCTATGCGTGGTTTACCGATACCGCAACAACTGCGGTGAACACCATTCAGTCCGGCACCTTGACGGTTGATATCGTCAAAGAGGACGGCACAACTTCCATCAAGGGTGACACTATGAAATTTATCAATGTTGATGGTTCTGACAACATCCTTTGGGAGCCCGGCGCTACCTTTATGACCCCTGCTTTCAAGATTAAGAGTACCGGAAGCCTTGCTCTGAAGTACAAGTTGGCGCTCAACGGTATCAGCGGAAGCAATGACCTTCTCAAGGTTATCAAATTCTCTGTTATCAAAGCTGACGGTACAGAAATTGACCTTGATACCTTTGAGGGACATCTTACCCCTGATGCGCCTTTGAGCGATGCGCTTTATATCAAAGGACACATGGACGAAACCGCTAACAACGATTATCAGGGCAAAACGCTTGAAGGTCTCGGCATTACCGTTTACGCTACACAGGATACGGTGGAGAAGGACAGCAAGGACGAAAAGTACGATGATAAAGCTGCGAAGGACGAATTCCGTCAGGCTGTGACGGTCAGTGGCATTGCGGGGGTTGCGGAATCGTATAGTACCATCCAAGCTGCATATGAAGATGTAAAAGCAAAGCTGGTTGCAAACAGCGGTCTTTCCGAAGAGGCGTTGAACGAAGAGGCTTTCAATAACTTCTTCACGGACGGTGGCAAGATTACATGGACCATTTACGGTAATCAGACCGTGACAGATACGCGGATGTTCTCGTTTGGCAGAGCGGCAAACCGTTTTGGTGCAGGACGGCATATCACGGAAATCAATATTGTTGGTGGAAACGTGACCGCCGCGCTGGATTTGAGTAATGTGAACGGTACCTTTGCATTGCCCTATAACTGGTGGAATGTTGAGGATAGCGTAAATACCGCGCTCAAGTGCAAGAACATTATGTTCAACGGCATCAAATCTATGCCGAGCGCAACCTATCAGTGTAACCTCTATCCGACCACCTATGAATTCGACGGATGCACCTTTAACGGCAATCTGTACAGCTATCAGAACTTTGATGTTGACATGACCATCAAGAACTGTGTGTTCAACGCTCCCGAAAACACGCAGTATGCGTTTATGTCACAGGGTGCCGGCGGCAAGATTACACTTGATAACAATGTGTTCAATGGTTATACACGCGGAATCAATCTCCAACGCGCGACCGCAGACTTTGTTGTGACGAATAACACCATCAAGAGCACCTGCGCTGAAGCCGACCGCGGTGCAATTCAGTTGACGGATGGCAAATCGTTTGTAGTGACAGGTAACAAGGTGGATATCAATGCAGGTAATGCATTCTGGTTCCATAATGCCGCAAGTAATGCCGATGTAACGTATACTATCAGTAATAATGATATCAAAGCACCTTACCTCGGCTACTCGGGTGTAACTGCATTTGATGTCAACACCAAGATTACTTCTTCCGGAAACAAGTTCAATAACACGAATACAACCAAGTGCATGAAGAAGGGCGCAACTGAGGCTGAAGCAACCAACCTGACAGCGATTAAGTAAGTCCCTTTGAGCCAAAATAATACCACGCACCGCGCCCTGCATTTGTAGGGCGCGGTGTTATGCTGTTTATCCGAAATAAATATGAAAACTTTTCCCGAAAGGGATTGAAAACGGGCGAAAAATATGGTACAATAAAAGGGATATTTTGACGCGTCGGGGCAACAGCTCCGAACGGAAAGGACAAAACCATGAACGGAACAAAACAAGGCGCGGTGAAGGGGCTTCTGGAGTTTATCCGCAAAAGTCCGACCGCTTTCCATGCGGTCGCAAAAGCCGCAGAGCAATTGGAGCAGGCGGGCTTCCACTGCCTGCACGAGGGGGAGGACTGGAGCCTGAATGCGGGCGGAAAATACTATCTCACGCGGAATCAGTCCACAATCCTTGCATTTACCCTGCCCGCAGGGGATGCAAAACAGCTTTTGCTTTCGGCAAGCCACACCGATTCCCCGATGTTCAAGCTGAAAAACGATTACGAAGCGCCCGCCTTTGAAACCTACGGGCGGCTTAACACCGAGGTCTACGGCGGGACCATCCTGTCCTCGTGGATGGACCGTCCGCTCTCGTTGGCGGGTCGTGCCGTGGTGCGTGACGGCAACACCTACCACGCCGAGCTGTTCTGCTTTGACCGCGATTTGATGGTGATTCCGAATGTTGCCATTCACATGAACCGCGCGGTCAATTCGGGCTACGCCTTCAATCCTGCGGTGGATATGCTCCCGCTTTACTCGATGTGGGGGAGCAGTCCCACACTCTCCGACCTGCTTGCAAGACAGCTCGGGTGCAACAAGGAGAACCTTGTGGGGCTCGATGCGTTCGTCTACAACCGCATGGCGGGCAGTGTCTGGGGGGCGGCGGACGAATTCTTCTCCGCGCCGCGCATTGACAACCTGATGTGCCTTTACGGAACGCTCCGCGGCTTCCTTTCCGCCAAAGCAAAGCCCGATTCGCTGAATCTCTGGTTCAGCGCCGACAACGAGGAGACGGGGAGTGCTACCAAGCAGGGGGCGGGCTCCGCGATGCTCGCGGACACGCTCGACCGCATCTGCGAGGCGTTCGGCTGGGACAAGCGGGTCCTGCTGGCAAACGGCTTTATGGTGTCGGCGGACAACGGTCACGCCAAGCATCCGAACCACCCCGAATTGAGCGACCCGAAGAACGCCCCGCGTCTCGGCGGCGGTGTGGTCATCAAGACCAATGCCGCACAGCATTACACCACCGACGGTCCCTCCGCCGCGCTCTTCTCGGAGGTCTGCCGCAGTGCCGGGGTCCCGATTCAGCAGTTTGCCAATCGGAGCGACCAGCCCGGGGGCTCAACGCTCGGCAGTATCTCCAACACCAAGGTGCCGCTTCTGACGGTCGACATCGGCATGGCACAGCTCGCCATGCACTCGGCATATGAGACCGCCGCGTGCGCCGACTGCGACCATCTGACGCAAGCCATGACCGCCTTCTACGGCATCGGTATCTCGACCGACCGGGACGGCAAATGGACGCTGACGGGGGGCGGTCAATGAAAAAGAATCTGACTGTACGGGATTATATCTATGTGGCATCTATGCTGTTCGGTCTGTTCTTCGGAGCGGGCAACCTGATTTTCCCCGTTCGGATGGGGCAGATGGCGGGAGTGAACGTTCTGCCCGCGATTCTCGGCTTTCTGATTACGGGTGTCGGACTGCCTCTGCTCGGGGTCGCGGCGCTCGGCATCAGCCGTTGCGAGGGGCTTTACGAGCTTTCGGGCAAGGTGGACCGCCGCTATGGGCTGTGCTTTACCTGCCTGCTGTATCTGACCATCGGTCCGTTCTTCGCCATTCCGCGTTGCGCGACCACCTCGTTTACCGTCGGCATTGAGTCGATGCTCCCCGAGGGGGCAAATCTGCGGCTGTGGTTGCTTCTGTTTACGGTCCTGTTTTTCGGCGCGGCGCTCTTCTTCTCACTCTTCCCGGGGAAGATTCTGACGTGGGTCGGAAAAATCCTGAACCCGCTGTTCCTGCTCTTCCTCTGCGTGCTGATTGTGGTTGCGCTGACCTCCGCGTCGGGCGGAATTTCCTCCGCCGCAGAGGGGAGCTATGCGAGCTCGCCGTTCCCGACAGGCTTTCTGGAGGGCTACAACACGATGGACGCACTGGCAAGCCTTGCCTTCGGAATCGTTGTCGTGCGCGCAATCCGTGACCTCGGCGTGACCGATGCGGGCGCGGTTGCGGGCTCCACCGTCCGCGCGGGCGTGTTCAGCTGTCTGTTCATGGCGCTCATCTATGTGGCGGTCTCGTTGGTCGGTGCCTTCAGCCGCAGTGTCTTTCCGACTGCCGAAAACGGCGGGATTGCGCTGGCACAGCTGGCGGAGCACCACCTCGGCAGGGTAGGACTGCTGATTCTTGCCGCAACCGTGACGCTTGCCTGCCTGAAAACCTCGGTGGGGCTGATTACGGGGTGCGCGGAGACCTTTTCGTCGCTTTTCCCGCGCGGTCCGAAATACCGCGTCTGGGCTGTCATCTTCAGCCTTGCATCCTTCCTGTTCGCCAATCTCGGCTTGGATCGGATTATTTCCTATTCGGTCCCCGTGCTGATGTTTTTGTACCCGCTTGCCATTACGCTGATTCTGCTCGCGCTGTTCGGGCGGTTCTTTGACAACGACCGCGTAGTCTACCTTTGGGTCACCGGACTGACGCTGATCGGCGCGGTGTACGACCTGCTTTGCGCACTGCCGCAAGGGGTGCGCTCCTTCCTGCACATGGACGGCTTTCTCGGCGCTGTGGCGGACGTGGTTCCGCTCGCGTCTTTGGGGCTTGCGTGGCTCTGTCCAGCACTGCTCGGGCTTGTAATCGGAATCTGTTGGCACCTGATAAAAAAACGCGCCGAACGCGCGACGATGTAAAAAAGAGAGGACAACCGTATGTATAAACAGGGGTTTGATAACGACCTTTATATCTCCACGCAGTCACAGCACATCCGCGAGCGCATCGGGCAGTTCGGCGGCAAGCTGTATCTGGAATTCGGCGGCAAGCTGTTTGACGATTTTCACGCCTCCCGCGTTCTGCCCGGCTTTGCGCCCGACAGCAAGATTCGGATGCTGATTCAGCTCAAGGAGCAGGCGGAGATTGTGATTGTCATCAACGCAAACGACATCGAAAAAAACAAGGTCCGCGGGGACCTCGGTATTACCTATGATTTGGACGTGCTCCGCCTGATTGATGCGTTCCGCAACTTCGGGCTGTACGTTGGCAGTGTGGTCCTGACCCGCTGGCAGGAACAGCCCGCCGCAGAGAAGTTCCGCCGCAGATTGCAATCGCTGGGGGTCAAGGTCTACCGCCACTACACCATCCCGGGCTATCCCTCCGACCTCTCGCGGATTGTCAGCGATGAGGGCTTCGGAAAGAACGACTATATCGAGACCGACCGCTCGCTCGTGGTGGTCACCGCCCCGGGGCCGGGAAGCGGCAAAATGGCAACCTGCCTCAGCCAGCTTTACCACGACCACAAGCGCGGTATCCGTGCGGGCTACGCAAAATTCGAGACCTTCCCGATTTGGAATCTGCCGCTCAAGCACCCCGTCAACCTTGCTTACGAGGCGGCAACGGCGGACCTGAACGACCTGAACATGATTGACCATTTCCATCTGGAGGCATACGGCACGCCCGCGGTCAACTACAACCGTGACTTGGAGATTTTCCCTGTCCTCAACGCGATTCTGACGCGCATCGGCGGGACCTCGCCCTACAAGTCTCCCACCGACATGGGCGTGAACATGGCGGGGAACTGCATTTACGATGACGAAGCCGTGCGCGCGGCGGCGAATATGGAAATCATCCGCCGCTATTACAACGCGCTCTGCGAGAACCGCAAGAACGGGGAGGCGGAGCCGTCGCACGATGTGGAGAAGCTGAAGCTCATCATGCAGAATGCGGGGCTGGACGTGACCGACCGTGCCGTGGCAGTGGCGGCAAACCGCAAGGCGGAGGCGACAGGGAAGCCTGCGGCGGCGATTGAACTGCCCGACGGCAGGACCGTAACGGGCAAAACCTCGCGTCTGCTCGGTGCGGCATCGGCGGCACTGCTCAACGCACTGAAGGTGATGGCGGACATCGATGATCGGATTGACCTGATTTCGCCCGAGATTCTCGGACCGATTACCGACCTCAAGGTCCATGTGCTGGGCAGCAAGAACCCGCGCCTGCACACGAATGAGCTGTTGATTGCGCTGTCGGTCTGCGCCGAAAACGACCCGATTGCCGCAAAGGCGCGCGAACAGCTGAAGAATCTGCGGCATTGCGAAATGCACTCGTCGGTCATTCTTGCGCAGAGCGACGTGCACACGCTGAAAAAGCTGGGCATCAATCTGACCTGCGAGCCTGTATACGAAAGCAAGCGGCTGTATCACGGCTGCTGAAGTCCGAAGGAGGGGAACGGTATGGGGACTCTGTTTGATTATGTTGCATGGCGCGGGGACCTGACCTTTGAGGCGGACCCGCTCAACGAGGTGGACAATCTGATTTTTTCGCTGATTTCCTATGTGGACCTTGAGGGGATTGTCTCGCCGAAGCATTCCACCGACCCCGTCTCCCTGCAAGCGGCGGCGAACGCGTTTTTTGCGCGGAATCCCGATCTGCGCAAGGTGTCCATCGGGCTGATTATTCCGAAGGACATTATCAAGCTGTTCCGCGCTCTGCGGGACTGCCGCCGCTTCCGCAACGTGCGCATGAAGGCATACACGAACCTGATTGACCTGAAAAAGGAGATGCAGTTCTGTGCGGTGACCTTCTGTCTGCCCACGGGAGAAACGGTGGTGGCGTATCGCGGGACCGATGACACCATCATCGGCTGGAAGGAGAACTTCAACCTCAGCTTCATGGATGTGATTCCGTCCCAAAAGGCGGCGGCGCTTTATCTGGATATGGCGGCGAAATACTCCGAGGGACCGATTTACGTCACGGGCCACAGCAAGGGCGGCAATCTTTCGGTTTACGGTGCGACCTACTGCGGGGACGCGGCGAAGTCGCGGATTGTGCGGGTCTGGAGCAATGACGGTCCGGGGTTTGCAAACGGGCTTCCCGAAAGCGAGGCGTACCTCAACATGAAGCCGCGCATTCGGACGCTGATTCCGCAATCCTCGGTGGTTGGGATGCTTCTGGAGCACGACAAGAATTACACGGTTGTCAAGAGCCGTCAGGCGGGGGTGCTCCAGCACAACGGTCTGACTTGGGAGGTGCAGGGGAATCATTTCGTTCACATGAAGAACGTTTCGGGCGAGTGTGTCCGCACCGACCGCAATCTACAGGAATGGATACGTGGCATGAGCCCCGAACAGCGCGAGCAGTTCAGCGAGGCAATCTACCAAATCCTCTCCGCAGACAACGCGCTGACCCTGACACAGCTGATGTCCCCCAAAAACCGCTGGCTCCTCCAGAGCCTGAAGCTGGACCCCGAGGTCCGCAAGACCATTCACCGCACCCTGCGCGAGCTTCTCGGCATCAACGCCAAAAACCTCCTCGCAGGGCTCGCTCCGAAAGAGGATAACTCCGAAAGATAAGGTCGCAGGGCGTTGCCCCGCACCCCACTTAGGAAACTTCTTAGAAGAAGTTTCCTAAGAACCTTCAAGAATTTCACAACAGGGCGGGATTCCCTACGGAATCCCGCCCTGTTGTGAAAGTTTTGGGGATTTTTAAGGGACTTTTCCAAAAGTCCCTTAAATGGGGTGCGGGGCAACGCCCTGCGACCTTATCCTTCGGATTTTACCCTCTCTTGGAGAGAACCTCGGTTTCGTAGGTCTTGATGGAGGAGAACCAAGACTCGGAGGGCTCAACGCCGGCGCGGCGGCAGAATTCTGCCCAAACGTCGCCGAGGGGGTAGAGCTTCAGCTCCTCCTGAAGCATCATCAGCTCGGTGAAATCGCGGTTGTCCTGCATCGCGCGGAGCTTCTCATTCGGGAGCAGGAGCGCGGTCAGGAGTGCCTTCTGAACCGAGCGCATTCCGATGACCCACGCCGCAATGCGGTTGATGGAGGCATCGAAATAGTCGGTTGCGAGAATCACGCGGTCGAGCGCGTTGTTGCGAACGACCTCCTTCATCATTTCAACCGTCTCGTCATCGTAGCGCACCACATGGTCGGAATCCCAGCGAACACCGCGTGTGATGTGCAGAGCAATGCGCGGGTTGAAGCAGAGCAGCGCGGAAATCTTGTCGGAAACCACCTCGGTGGGGTGATAGTGCCCGTTGTCCATCAGCGGCACAATCCCGCGCGTGGTCGCATAGGAGAGCGCGAACTCCGCCGAGCCTGCGGTGTAGGACTCCAGACCGATGCCGAACACCTTGGATTCCAGCGTGACAAGCACCTTTTCCTTGTCGTAGCCGCAGCCGAGAATCTTGTCCAGCGAGTCCATATAGCGCATACGCGGACCGAGGCGGTCGGCGGGAACGTCCTTCATGCCGTCGGGAATCCAGATGTTCATCAGGCAGGGGGTACCGGTCTCGTTGGCGAAATACTCCGCCACGCGGATGCAGGCGATGCCGTGACGAATCCAGAACGCGCGGATTTCCTCGTTCGGGTTGGTCAGCGTGCCGCCATCCGCCAGCGGGTGTGAGAAATAGGTGGGGTTGAAGTCCAGACCCAGACCGCGCGCCTTTGCGTAGTCGACCCACGGCTTGAAGTGCTCGGGCAGAATTTGGTCACGGTCAACGGGCTTGCCGTCGGGATAGATGCCGTAGAAGGCGTGAACATTCACGCGGTGCTTGCCGGGAATCAGTGAGAACGCCTTGTCTAAGTCCTGCATCAGCTCCTCGGGGGTCCGTGCCGCGCCCGGGTAGTTGCCGGTTGCCTGAATGCCACCCGTCAGTGCGCCCGCATTCTCAAAGCCGCGCACGTCGTCGCCCTGCCAGCAGTGCATGGAAATGCTGACGTCCGAAAGGCGCTTGATAGCCGCCTCGGTGTCCACGCCGATTGCCGCGTAGCGTTCCTTTGCCAATTCATAACGGTTCATTTGTGTATCCTCCCAAAAAATCGTTTTTCGGTCATAGTTTCTGTCTTTATTATAAAATAAATTCCCGCAAATTGCAAGCGGTTGGCTCAAATATGAAAAAACAGCCATCCAACAGGAAAAAGTGTCTCCTGTCGGACGGCTGTTTTGCGGTTTTGGATTTCCTTACAATTCGTAATCAGTGGGTCAGGAAGAACATTGCGGCAAAGAGAACCGTAATAATCCAAGTGCCCGCGTTGATCTCCTTGACCTTACCCGTGAAGAGCTTCACAAGAACATAAGAGATCAGACCGAACGCGATGCCGTAAGAGATGTTGTAGGTAAAGGGCATCATCACGAGGGTCAGGAAGGCGGGGAGCGCCTCGGACGGATCGTGCCAATTGATGTCACGAACGCCGCCCATCATGAGGATACCGACGTAAATCAGCGCCGCCGCGTATGCGCAGGCGGGAATCAGTGCCGCAACGGGGGAGAAGAACAGCGCAATCAGGAACAGCGCCGCCGTGAACATCGAGGAAAGTCCCGTCCGTGCACCTGCCGCAACACCCGAGGAGGACTCCACAAAGGTGGTGACCGTCGAGGTTCCGCAAACCGCACCCGTGCAGGTTGCAATTGCGTCCGCCAGCATTGCGCGGTCCATGCTCGGAATCGCTTCCTCGCCCTTTTCGTTGCGCTCCAGCAGGTTGCCCGCCTTGCACGCACCCCAAAGGGTTCCCATCGTATCAAACATATCCACCATGCAGAACGCCAGCGCGGTGGTCAGGAAGGCAATCACCAGTCCCGTGACCGAGTGCCCCTCCATGCCGAGATAGCCCGAGAAATCAAAGCCCTCGGTAAAGACCTTGCCGACTGCCATTGTGCCGAATTCCTTGAACGCGGTCAGGGGATTCATCGCGCTTCCCGTCAGGAAGCTGTAATCAAAGCCCGAAACCGTCAGGCTGAGCAGGTAGTAAACCGCCGTGCCGCCGAGAATGCTCCACATAATCGCGCCCTTGAAGCCCTTCTTGGAGAGGACCGCAATCGCAATCACCGTGGCAATCGTGACCAGCAGAGGCATGATGCTGCCCCATGTTGCACTGCCGAGCAGGTTGAACGACGCGAGCGTGACACCGGTCGAGGAGCTCGGAATAACCAGCCCCGCGTCCTGGAAGCCGAGGAAGGCAATGAACAGACCGATTCCCGCGGGAATTGCCTGCTTCACCGTCTTCGGAATCGCGTCAAAAATCAGCTTGCGCAGACCCGTAACGGTCAGAAGCACGAACAGAATGCCGTCGACCAGAACGAACAGCAGGGCGTTGGCATAGGTGAAGCCCATGCCGAAGCAAACGGTGTAGACAAAGAACGCGTTCAGTCCCATTCCCGAAGCCTGTGCCAGCGGAAGGTTGGCAAGCAGACCGATGAGAAGGGTTCCGACAACCGCCGAGAGCGCCGTGGCAATGTAGATGGCACCGAAGGAGACATTGCCCAATGCCGTAAACATTCCCGGGTTGACCGACAGAATGTAGGCCATTGCCATGAAGGTTGTGATGCCGCCGATCAGCTCGGCTTTCACGGTTGTGTTGCGGTCTTGCAGATGGAACAGCTTTTCCATGATGTAATTTTACCTCATTTCATAGTATTTTGAGCCGCAAGACCTATTATATCATACAGCGGGCGAAAAGTCAACCTTATTTTGCTTTTTTGTCGTCGGGAAGGCGATTTTGTCGGAAAATTTCAAAGGCGAGGACCGCACAGGCGGCGGAGGAGGAGAGGGAACCGCGAAATTCCCGCCCGTAATCCACGCGGACCACGGCATCCGATGCGTCCAGAATTTTCCGCGAAATGCCGCGCTTTTCGCCGCCGACCACCAGCAGAAGCGGGTACCCAAGCGGTGCATCAAACACCGAGACCGAATCGCGGATGCCCGCCGAAAGGATGCGGTAGCCCGCCGCGCGGAATTCCCGCACCATCGTGTCGGCATCTGCAACCGACAGCTCCAGCTTCTCCGAGGTCCCCGCCGAGGATTTTGCCACCACTCCCGCGGCACTCATCCAATGTCGCGGCGGCAGGACCACGCCCGTAACGCCTGCCGCATAGAGTGAGCGGAGCGCGTTCCCGAAGTTGTACGGGTCCTCCATGCCCTCGGTGTAAACATAAAAGCCGTTCGGCTTGATTCGCTCGGCGCAAAGCGGCGGAATGGTTCGGTCCGTGCAGACCGCCACAATGCCGCCGTGCGTGGTTCCCGCAGTCATGCGGTCAATCTCTTCGGGGTCAACGAACGCCACGGGAAAGCCCAGCTCGTGGGACTTGGCGGTCAGATAGCCGATTTCCGCCGCCTTGGAGCGCCGCTTGGTGCGGTCGACCAGCACACGCAGAATCCGACGGTCGTTGATTTCCTGCGGCGTGTTCAGAAGCGCGGAGACCGAGGTCATGCCTTCGAGAAGGACCTCCGCATCGGAGGCGGCTTGAATTTTTTCCATAAAGGGTCCTCTTTTCTTCTATTTTTTCCTTTTCCTTCATAGAATGGAACTACATAGATACAGATACACGGACAGACGAAGGAGGATATGCAATGTCGGTATCGGATTGGAGCGGCAGAGCCAGATGCGTGGTTCTGGGGGAATATCTCGCGGAGAAGAAAACAACGGTCCGTCAGGCGGCGGCAGTGTTCGGGGTCAGCAAAAGCACGGTACATAAGGATGTGACCGAAACCCTGCGCTTTGTGAACCGCCCGCTGTGGGAGGAGGTCCGCCGCGTTCTGCTACAGAACAAGGAGGAGCGACATCTGCGCGGCGGGGAAGCCACGCGCATCAAGTATTCCGCTCTGCACGAGCGGGAAAAGGAGTAAGCGCGGTCTGCGGAGCTATTTCCGCACAGGGGTCGGCTTCATCGTCAGGAGCTCCGCTAAGGTCTCCTTTCCGAAATCGGCTTCCGCCGCCTCGATTGCCGTGCGGAAATCGTAGTAGCCCGCACCGCCCGGGGAGTTGACACCGGTTCCGAACAGCACGGTTGCCCCGCGCTTCATCAGCTTGCGCAAAGCGCCGCGGACCCGAGGGTCCTTCAGGGAGAGGTAGTTGAACTGATAGACCGCATCCAGTCCGAGTAAACGGTCAACCGCCTCGGACGGAAAACGGGTGATGTAATGGTCGGTTTCCATAATCAACGGACGCGCGGGCGTGTGGTAAAGCAATTGGTTCCACTCGTGCGCTTCCTCCTGCGTCATGCCGTTCCACGGGAGCAGGACAGGCAACAGCCCGAGCCTCGGCAGCTTCAGCCGCATCAAGCCGACCAGCTCGGAGACCCGGGGACGCAGACGGAGATAGCCGCCCGCAAAGGCGCGAACCCCCTGCGGCAGTGTCCGTGTCAATTCCCGCATGGCGCGGTCGCGTTGCAAAAGAAAGCAGGGGAGGGATTCCCGCAGGCAGTCGAATTCCGCCATCATGCAGAAGCGGCGGATTCCCGTCCGCGCGTGCAGACGGATGATTGCCTCGCGCGCATCCCACGGCGAGGCAATCCATTCGCCCATCATCGGGAGCAGGTGACAGTTCCAGTCGGTCAGCAGATTCATAGGTACCTCGGAAAAAAGCTCGGGGGCTACAGCATTTGCGGTAGCCCCTTTTTTCGTTGCAGGTCATACCGTCGGCAGTCTGAAGAGCCTTGCGGTATGCCGCGTTCGGTCAGTCGTCGTCTTCCTCGTTCTCGCGCGGCTTGACAAGAATGGTCAGCTTGGTCACGCGCATATCGTCCATTTCCGAAACGACCACAACCATTGTGTGGGTCTCGTCCTCGTCGGTAAAGCTGTCGCCAACGTGCGGGTCGGCATTCAATCGCTCGATTGCCCAGCCGCCCATGGTGGTGTACTCGCATTCAAAGTCGCGCGGCTCGTATTCAATCTCCGAGAAGAAATCGTCGATGTTCATGTCGCCCGAAACCTCGTAGGTGTTTTCGCCCGTTTTGACGAATTCGGGAACAATCTCGTCCGATTCATCCCAGATGTCGCCAACCAGCTCCTCGAGGATGTCCTCCATCGTCACAATGCCCAGCGTGCCGCCGAACTCGTCAACGATGATTGCAATGTGGGTCTTTCTCTCCCGCAGGACCGTCAGCGCGGCGGGGAGCTTCATGGTCTTGTGCAGGAAGCAGGGCTCCATGAGAAGCGCACGGATGGCTTCGGTGGAGAGCACGGGGGTGTCGATTGCCTGACGGTAGTAATGATTGAGGTAAAGAATGCCGATGATGTTGTCAACCGAATCCTCGTAAACGGGAATGCGGGAGAAGTGGGAGCCTTCAATCACCTTGTGAATCTCGTCCGGCGTATCCAGAATGTCAAACGCCAGCATATCGATTCGGGGCGTCATGATCTCTTCCACCGTCGTGTCGCGGAATTCGAGCGTGGACTGGAGCAGATCGCTCTGATCCTCGTCAATCACGCCTTCTTCCTCAACCGTGTCGATGATGGAGGAAAGTTCCTCTTCGGTCACGGTCGGTCCGTCATCCTTGTCCTTACCCCAGATTTTGGAGAGCAGTTTCACCAGTCCCATAACCAACCAGACAATCGGGTAGAGAATGTAGGTCAGAATGCGGATGGGGTAGGCGAACCAGAGCACCGTGGTGTCGGCGTTGTTCTTGGCAATGATTTTCGGGACAATCTCGCCGAAAATCAGGATGATAAAGGTCATAACCAGCGTTGCAATCAGAGACGCGAGGCTGTCGGACCCTGCGCTTCCGACTCGTAGCAAGAGGCTCATGGTGATAACCGTTGCCGCCGTGGATGCCGCGATGTTGGCAAGGTTGTTGCCGATGAGAATCGCGGAGAGCGCCGAGGTAAAGTTTTCGCTGATTTTGTAAGCCAGCGCCGCAGTCTTGCTTCCCGCCTCCGCCGATTTCTTCAGGCGCATTTTGTTGGACGCGTTGAAGGAAATCTCCGAAGCGGAGAAGAATGCGGAGAAGAGAATCATGATGAAAATTACAAGAATATAGCCTGCCATGGTCACGCCTCCTGTCCGTCATCCGCCGAAGCGGTTTGTTCATCCTCGGGAATGACACGGATGATCACATGGTCGATTTTGCCGTCCTCCACGTCCTCAACGGTGAATTCGAGGTCTCCCACCGTCACGCTGTCGTCCTCCTCGGGCATCTTGTCGAACTTTTCCAGCAAAAGCGAGAGAATCGGGCGCGCGGGATTGATTCCCTGCGGGCAGGGAATGCCCATCTTTTCGCAGACCTCCCCGCAAATCAGGTGCGTGCTGACCTGAAAACGGTTTCCGCCGAGCTTGACGAAATCGTTGTCCACCACGTCATCCTCATCCCAGATTTCGCCCACCAGCTCTTCGAGGAAGTCCTCGATGGTGATGATTCCCACCGTGTGCATTTCCGCGTCCCGCACCACGCCGAGATAGAATTTGTGCTGACGCATCTCGGTCAGCAGGTCGTCAATCAGCGCATCGGGCTTGACGAAATAGGGGGGAATCAGCAGTCCGCGTAGGCGGACGTTCGGATTCTTCAGATAAGCGCGGATGAAGGCGCGAATCTGGAGCGTTCCGATGATATGGTCAAGGTCACCGTCATAAACCGGCAGACGGCTGTGCGTGGTGTTTTTGATTTGATCGATGATCTGTGCGTTGGGAAGGGACGCATCGATTGCAACGATATCCTGCCGCATGGTCATGACATCGCGGGCGCGGGTGTCGGAGAAATCGAGCGCCGATTTGAACAGGTCACCCTGCTCCTCGTTCATCACGCCTTCCTTTTCGATGGTGTCGATGATGTCGTAGAGCTCATCCTCGGTGATGGAGGGCGCCTTTTCGTGCTTCATAAAGCGTTCGGTCAATTTGGTAAAGCCGCGCGAAATCAGCGTGAAGAAGGAGACCAGCGGGGTCAGAAGCTTCATTAGGAAGCGCACGGGTGCGGCGAACAGCAGGGAGAGCGAATCGCAACGGTCGTTGGCGAAGCTCTTCGGAATCATTTCGCTGAACAGAAACACAATCATTGTGGAAATGATTGTACACCAGAGCGCAACCGCGTCGGTATTACCGAACAGGCGGGTGGCAATTACGGTTGCAACGGAAGCGGCTGCAATGTGGGTGATGTTGTTTCCGATGAGAAGCGTTGTCAGCGCCCTGTCGAAATTGTTTGAGATGTACATCACGCCCTTTGCGCGTTTGTTTCCGTCATCCGCCTTTGCCTTGATACGGATTTTGTTCATCGCGGAGAACGCGCTCTCGGCACCGCCGAAGAACCCGCCACCTATGACGAACAGAATGAACAACAGAGTCAGCCCCGCAACTCCTTTCTCCGCGGCGGGTGAATCCGCGGCGGCAAAAAGCGCCTTTTGTGGGACGTTCCATAACCAACTCCATATGTTCCCGTCTGTGTCCATTTGAAAAACCAACTCCTTTTCGGTAAAGAATATTTATCATTATATCATATAAACAGATAAAAGTCAAGAGGTTTTTGCGCCGATTTGATGAAATTTCGGCACAAAATGCAAAAAATCAGTCAAGGCGGCGCAGCTTGGGGGCAAGGGAGCGCAGATAATCGTTGCCGAGCATGGTCTCAATCTCGCCGAACGTGCGGATTTCCGCGCCATCGGTCCCGTCAAAGATGCGGTCCGTGACCATGTGGCGGAGCGAGGAAAGCAGGGTGGGCTCAATCCAGTAGCGGAATGCGGTTTCGGGGAAGCGCGCCTCCAGCCGCTTCATGCGCAGATAGAGCGGCAGACCGTCGGATTGGTCGTGCCAGATGTCAACGAACGCGAGGTCGAACGCCTCGGGCTTCATCTCCCGCTCGGTGAACTCGAACGCATCGGCATTCAGAACGGTGATTTTGTCTCGGTTCGGGAACTGCGGCAGAATGCAATCGCGGAACAGACCGATGAGGTCGGGGTCGCGCTCAATCACCGTCACCGACTGCACCTCGGGCTTCTGTGACGCATGAAACGCGAAATACCCCAGCCCCAAGCCGTAGGTCAGGACCCGCCCGTGCGCCTCGGCGATGACCGCCCGCATGGTCTCCGACTCGTTCGGCGTGACGGTCATCCATTCCACACCGTTTTCGGTGACGGACGGGAAGGAAAAGCGCTCCTCAAAAAAGCCGATTTGCGGAATCTCGCGGAAGTCGGAGGTCAGAACGGGATGCCCGCAGACGAACGGCTCGAACGCATGATATTCCCCATGCGTAAACCGCCATTTGCCGACCGACAGGTCCCCGAAACGAACCGTTTTCACATATGCGTCGTTGCGGTAGGGCGCAGGGGAGAGCGAGCGGACCCCTGCCTGAATATAGACCCGCTCCAAACGGCGGTCATCGGGGTTATCGGGAACCTCCAGCCCAAGGGACGCGGAAAAGAGCGCGCGGAACGCATCGGCGGCGGGAATCCCGCAGTCGGCGGCAAGGTCGCGGACCGTCCGTGCGTCCAGCAGACGCGGGGTCAGGTTAAGATAGCTTGCATACAGGCGGAGAATGCGGTCGTTTTCCTCCGTGACCTGCTTCAGGCGCGCCACGTGGAGCGCGTCCGAGGGGGAAAGAGTCAGCTTCATGTCGGTTCCTTTCGGCTTCTGTTTTATCATTCTATATTATAGCATTCTTTGAGGGGAAATGCAACGGGTTTTCGATCATTCGGAAAAACAAAAACGGTCGGGAGGCTCTGCTCCGCGACCGCCTTTTACAGCATGGGATTGTCCGTCAATCCGAGGATGTAATCCGCGCTGACGTTGTAGTATCGGCAAAGTGCCAGAAGATGTCGGATGGGCAGCTCGTTCTCTCCGCGCTCGTAGCGGGAATACATGGTTTGCGAGGTACCGAGATAGGACGCAACCTCCTGTTGTGTTCTGTCGTGGTCCTCCCGCAGGTTGCGAATCCGTGCAATATAGTCCATTTTGCGCTCCTCCTCTCCGAACGCTATCATTATACCAAAATTTTTCCTTTGCTATTGACTTTAATAAACATTTGTGTTATAATGAAGAGAAAACACCCGTATAAACGTTCATTCAACAAGCTGTTTAGCGGCTTCAACGGCTTGTTGCTTTACAAATCGGGCGGTTTGGTGTATGATAGAAACGAATTCAAGACACAAGGGGGAACGAATCGGACATGATTGGACAGAACATCAGAAGACTGCGAACCGAAAAGCAAATGACCCAGAAGGCATTGGCAGACAAATTGTTTGTCACCGCGCAGGCGGTATCGCGCTGGGAGAACGGAGAGGTGGAACCGTCGCTTTCCACTGTGACCGAGATCGCGCGGATATTCAATGTATCGGCGGACGAAATTCTCGGCATTGATACCAAGCCGCAAGCGGAAAAACCGGAGCCGGAAACCATCGTCCGTACCGAATTTGTTTATAAGGAGCCACCGCCGCCCGTGCTCGGCGTTTGCGAGGTCTGCAACAAGCCTATTTACGACGCGGGCGAGCTGATCCGCGAGGATTACCCAAAACAGATTATTTGCAAAACCTGCCGCGACAAGCGGGAGCAACGCAAGCAGGATACCATGCGTGAGAACGGAATCCGACATCGGATGCATTCCTTTGTATGGGGACCGCTTGCCGCCGTTGCAACGCTTGTCATCGGAATTGTAACCGCCTCCAAAACGGGGAATTGGGGACTGCTCGGCGCGTTCGCGTTCGGCGCGGTTGCGATATTCGCGCTGGTCTCCTGCTGTATCCTGCAAAACAATTTTATCGGGGAAATGGTTGCCACCATCTTTTCGTGGGGCTTTGTCAAGTTCCCGGGCGTAATCTTTGAATTGGACTTGGACGGAATCGTCTGGCTCCTGACCGTCAAGCTGCTGTTTTGGGTCCTCGGGCTCCTGCTGGCGTGCGCAACCGGCGCGCTTGCAATCGTGCTTGGCGGAGTGCTGTCCCTGTTTGTTTACCCGTATGCTATCCGCAAGAGCTTTGCGCATCCCGAGCAATATGAAATATGATATCTTAAAAATCGGAAAGGAAATACATCAATGAAACGAATTCTTTTAACCGCAATGGCTGTACTTCTGCTGGTCTGCGTCCTTGCTTCCTGCGGGAAGAAGCCCGAGACACCGCCCGAGTCGACAAACGCTTCCGACGAGGTGTCGACAGGCGCGCCCACCGAGCCAACGACAAAGCCGACAACGAGCACTCCGACCGAAGCGCCGACCGACACGCCGACCAAACCGACAACCGAGGCTCCGACCGAAAAGCCTACCGAAGCACCGACAACCGCGGCACCCGATAAGCCGAGCCAACCGAAGGTGTACGAGGTCATCTTCCATACGAACGGCGGAAGCGAGGTTGCAACAATCCGCGCAGAGGAGGGGACCTTGATTGAGGAGCCGACAAAGCCGACGCAGGAGGGCAAGAAATTTGTCTGCTGGTGTCTGGACGCGGAATTGACTACTCCCGCCGAATTTCCGCTGACCCTGACCCAAAAGACCGAGCTTTGGGCAAAGTGGAACACGGTCGTGCCGATTAAGGACTACCTGAAGGAGCTGATAGACGGCTACAAGCTGAATCCGTACAGCTACATTCCCGAAGCCATGCAACCATCGGGTGTTGTAAGAGCGCAGAAGCCGAATGATGATTACGGCGATTTCGTCTCAATCGCCGCTATCCCGAAGGGCTTTGGGGAGCAATGGCACATGATTACCGACAACCTGAACGAATCCATGCACTTTTTCAAGGTCCTGCAATCGGTTGAGGGCGTGACGGCAACCTCGGTTGCGGCGTTCAACAACTGGTTCGACCAAAACCCGAGCGACACCGCGCACCACAGCTTCCAAAACGGAATCTATAATGTAACGGTGGACTATGACGGCGTTTTCATGCAGTTCGTTCTGGATTATACCGTCAGCGGGCAAAGCGTGCAGATTGCAATGGCAATGAATATGCAGTCACGGGAAAAGGCAGTGCGGATTCAGCTCGGAGATGCAAACGCATTGACCTATACCATCGGCACAAATTCCTATTCCTTTGCAATCAAGTATCTTGGCGTTCGGACCGCATATTTCACGGTCCAAAAGAATGCGGACGGAACCGTAACAGGGCAAATCAACGAGCATCTGACGGTTTCGGGCGTGGGAATTCACAGCTCTGCGGACTTCATCATTACCGATACGTATGTGTCGGCAGTCGGAAACAAAGCAAGCGGAATTCTCGGGTTCACGGGCTATATCAACGAGCTGTACGATACCAAAACAGGTGTTTTGCTCGGGTATGAGGTGCGGGAAACACTCAAATCCATTACCTATAACACGCTTTGGTTCAATCTTTCCGATGTTGACGGGATGAACTCCATCAAATACCGCGAAAAGACAGACAGCGAAGATGCTGCATTTTTCCTGAACGGAAGCACAAAGGAATGGAAGAACAAGTTGGTTGGTGGCATTAGCCTGAAAACCGCATCGCGCCGCTATGACATTGAGATGCGGACGCAATATTTCTATGTGCTTTCAGCGGACGGAAGCAGTTATGAGGAGGTCAAGGCAGAGGTTCCGATGCTGTTCGTGCAGGAGGAACAGCTGGAAACGCTGACAGAGGATGTCACGGAAAAGAATCCCAATCTGACCCTGAGCATTGATACCGACTCCCCGAGCCTGAAAAAGCTTCGGGAGGACTATGCAACCCTGATTGACGCGTTTATCGCGCATAAGAATGCAATGACCGAAGAAGAAATCCGAAAAATGATCGGAGAAAAGGTTACGTTTGATTAAAACCGAAAAGAGCGCGGAATTTCCGCGCTCTTTTGTTTCTGTCGAATCACAATTTTTGCATTGCAGGACTTGACAACTTTGAATAAATGGTGTATAATAAAAGAAAGATGCAATCGGAGGTATGAACAAAATGAAAAAGCAGCTTCTTATCACAATTCTCGTAATCCTTTTGGTAACGTGTACGGTAGCTTTATCTGCCTGCACCAACATAACACCCGATGAAGAGGTGGAGAGTACGGCGAAAGTAGAGCCTGTGGACAATGTTCCGTATAGGATTAACTATCTGAAGGATGTTCCATCTACAGGCAATTGTACGGCGCAATTGGTGTTGAATTCAAACTGGGAAGAAGATTTTACGGTTGAGATTCCCGAAAAAAGTCCTGATGGGAATATAGTAACTCATTTTGAGCGGAAGTGTGACTTTTGTAACGGTTCGCATTTGCCGCTTATCCTCTCGGAAAAGACCTATCAGGAGGTTATTTATCAGCCTTTGTTGGTAGCAGTTGAACGTGGCGAACTGGGCGAAACAAAGGAAGATGGACGTTTTTATGTTAATAAAATTGCTTCATATTATTTTGAAAAAGACCCCAAAAAGATGAAAACAACAGAAGAACGAGAGCAGTGTATCAATGATTATCCAATCACAAATCCAAACGGAGCCAACATTCCCATTCGCATTTTCTCAGATGATGTATCTATTACAGAAAAGCGAATGATTTGGGAATATCTATCTAAGTATACATCTCTTTCGGATAAAATCATGAAGGCGGAATGTCTTTATTTTCAGGATGCAATTCGGAAGTTGGATTTGAACGATACACAAAAAGCAGAACTGATGGCAAAATACCGGTATTGCGAAAGTGATCATCTCGTCGGCATCTCGCTTCCCGACAGCTTGCTTGAAGTAACTCCAACTGCCTTTTTGGGCTATGAAAAAAGAATGCAGGAGGAAAATGGCATTTATTACGCGGGAAATTGGGTGGTTTCAACAGATAATGACATTATTTCTGCAACTTTAAGAGACGGAACAGTTGGAATTGTAAACGGTGCGTTTTACAACTGTCTAAACAGTATGACAAAAATCACAATCCCCGACAGTATGACGAGCATTGCTGATTATACATTTTCCGATTGCAAAAATCTGACGGACATCATAATTCCGAATAGTGTAACAAGCATTGGATCAACTGCATTTTCCCGTTGCAGCAGTTTGACAAGTATCACAATTCCGGACAGTGTGACAAACATAGGATCAGCTGCATTCTCTCACTGTAGTAGTTTGACGAGTATCACGATTCCCGACAGTGTGACAAACATTGATTCTAATGTATTCGATGGTTGCCATAATCTGAAAACCATCACATTTTCCGGTACGCAAGACCAATGGCTTGCTTTGATTGGCGAAAACTCTGTTGAATACAGCTTTATTAAAATCATTTGCTCCGATGCCACAATTAACTGAACCCTTGCGGGGACCCGAAACGGGTCCCCGCATTTTTACCGTTTTTCTGCCTGATTTTTCTTTTTCCCCTTGCGCCGCGCGCCGAAACATGGTATAATAGAAGCAGGAACGCAACAGGAAAGGAACGGTGAAAACCGAAATGGAGCTTGCAAGCATTCTGTCCCATGTGGACCACACGAACCTGAAGCAGACCGCAACGTGGGAGGACATCCGCGCGCTTTGCGACGATGGGCTGACCTATCACACCGCGTCGGTCTGCATTCCGCCCGCCCATGTCCGCGCGGCGGCGGATTACCTCGGCGGCAGACTGCCCGTCTGCACGGTCATCGGCTTCCCGAACGGCTACAACACGACTGCCGCGAAGGTCTTTGAGACCGCCGACGCGGTGAAAAACGGCGCGGATGAAATCGATATGGTCATCAACCTCGGGCTTCTCCGCGAGCGCAAATACGAGGCGGTCCTGCGCGAAATCCGCGCGGTCCGTGAAGCCTGCGAGGGGAAGATTCTAAAGGTCATCATTGAAACCTGCCTTTTGACCGAGCAGGAGAAAATTCGGATGTGCGGCATTGTCGGCGACAGCGGCGCGGACTATATCAAGACCTCCACGGGCTTCTCCACGGCGGGCGCAACGCAGGAGGACATTGCACTCTTTGCCAAGCATTGCCCCTCGCACCTCAAAATCAAGGCGGCGGGCGGCATCCGCTCCTTTGCCGATGCGGAGAATTTCCTCGCCCTCGGCGCGGACCGTCTGGGGACCAGTGCGTTGGTCCGTCTTGCAAAGGAGGCACAGGCATGACGGCAAAACGGGTCTTTCTGGTCGTTCTCGACAGTCTCGGCGCAGGGGAAGCGCCCGATGCGGCGGCTTTCGGGGACCTCGGCGCGAATACCCTGCGCAGTATTCACAACACGGGTCTGCTCCGCATTCCGACTTTGGGGCGGCTCGGCATCGGCAACATTGACGGCTTGTCCTTCCTCGCCCCCGTCCCGTCTCCCGCCGCCGCGTTCGGCAAAATGCGGGAGCGCTCTGCGGGCAAGGATACAACCATCGGGCATTGGGAGCTTGCGGGTCACGTCTCGCCCCGCCCGATGCCGACCTTTCCGCACGGCTTTCCGCAGGCGCTTTTGGACCGCTTCACCAAGCTGACGGGGAAGGGGGCCCTTTGCAACCTGCCGTATTCGGGGACCGATGTCATCCGCGACTACGGCGAGGAGCATCTGCGCACGGGCAAGCTGATTGTATACACCTCGGCGGACAGCGTGTTCCAGATTGCGGCGCATGAGGACTTGGTCCCGCCCGAGGAGCTGTACGGAATCTGCCGCAAGGCGCGGGAGCTGTTGACGGGGGACTACGCCGTCGGGCGGGTGATTGCGCGCCCGTTTGTCGGGACGAACGCCTCGGATTTCACACGCGTTTCCGCCGACCGCCGCGATTTTTCACTGGAGCCGCCTGTTCCCGTCCTGCCCGATGTCCTGAAGGCGGCAGGGTATGACGTGCTGTCGGTGGGAAAGATTATCGACATTTTCGCGGGGCGCGGTTTTACGAAATTCTACCGCACCCACGGCAACGATGAGGGAATGGCGGTTACCTCCGAGCTTGCAAAAACCGATTTCCGCGGGCTTTGCTTTGTCAATCTGGTGGATTTTGATATGCTTTACGGACACCGCAACGATGCGCGCGGCTATGCCGAGGCACTGAACCGCTTTGATGCGTGGCTCTCGGGCTTCCTGCCCGCCATGCGCGCGGATGATGTCCTGCTCCTGACCGCCGACCACGGCTGTGACCCGAGCGACGTCAGCACCGACCACACGCGCGAATACGTCCCGCTTCTGGTTGTGGGACCGTCGGTCCGTCCCGTCTCGCTCGGGGTGCGCAACGGCTTCTCGGACGTTGCGGAAAGCGTGCTCGGGATGCTCGGCGCGAAGGGAACGTTCGGCGCATCCGATTTTTCGGGGGAGGTTCTCGTATGACAGACAGCGAACTGATACGGCTCGCCGATACCGCGCGTAAAAATGCGTATGCGCCCTATTCGGGCTTTTCGGTTGGCGCGGCGCTTCTATGCGCGGACGGAACGGTTCAAACGGGGTGCAATGTAGAGAATGCTTCCTATTCCGTGACCTGCTGTGCCGAGCGAAGTGCGCTCTTTGCCGCCGTCAGCGCGGGGAAACGGCAGTTCACGGCGCTCGCGGTCGTGGGCGGCAGACAGGGACAAGCGCCCGACAGCTTCTTCACGCCCTGCGGGGTCTGCCGTCAGGCATTGGCGGAATTCTGCGGTCCCGATTTCCCGATTCTCGTGTGGGACGGAACGGAAACGCGGCGCTATCCGCTCGGGGAGCTGTTGTCCTGCGGCTTCTCCGCAGACGCGATGAAGCGCGGGGAGGACCGCACATGAGCGGCGCGCATCGGGTCACGGCGGCGGAGCTTGCCCCGTTGCTTCCGCCGCGCGAACGGAACACGCACAAGGGAGATTACGGCTATATCGCGCTTCTCGGCGGGTGCATGGAGTATTCGGGCGCGGCAAAGCTGGCGAATCTCAGCCAATCCGCCCTGCGCGCGGGATGCGGCGTGGCTACGCTGGCGGTCCCCGCGACCTTAGCGGGTGCGGTTGCGCCGTACCTTCTGGAAAGCACGCTTTCGCCCGCGCCCGACCGTGGGGACGGGCACATGGTATTTGATGCGGACTATCTGACCGCACTGACGGCGGGAAAGCGCGCGGTTGCGGTCGGCATGGGCTGGGCCAGGAGCGAGGAAAACAAGCGGATTCTGAATTGGCTTCTCTCGCATTACAGCGGCTCGCTTCTCATCGATGCGGACGGCTTGTGGGCGCTCTCCGAGTTGGGACCCGTCCAAGCGCTTTCTGCGGCAGCCTGCCGTGTGATTCTGACCCCGCATCACGGGGAATTCGCGCGCCTGACGGGGCTGTCGGTCCCGCAGATTGAAGCGGACCGAAGCTCTACCGCACGGGACTTTTCCAAGCGCACGGGAGCCGTGACCCTGCTCAAGGGACCCGAAACGGTTATCACGGACGGGGAAACGGTGCTGACGGTTGACCGCGGCTGCCCGGGGATGGCAACGGCGGGAAGCGGGGATGTGCTTTCTGGCGTGATAACGGGACTCCTCGGCTACCTGCCGCCCGACGTGCGAACGGTTGCGCTCGGCGCTTATCTGTGCGGGCTTGCGGGCGAATATGCGGCGCTGGATGTTGGCGAGATTTCCATGCTTGCATCCGACACGGTTTCCCACCTCGCCGAGGCAGTGCGCACGGTGCAAAAAGAAAGAGAACCTTGCTGAAGGTTCTCTTTTTTTATTTCTTCTTTCGCTTCTCCCACCATTTCTTAATCGCCAATGTCAGCGCAATACAGATGGGGAAGAACGGGGTAAAGGGTCCTGCCCAGAAGACAAGCACCGCCGTTGCCATAACCGCCGCCCAATTCCAGCCGAAGATCAGCTTCAGAAGATAGCCGCCCCAAACGGGGGAGTAAACCACCGCGATTACCGCGATCAGCAGAACCACGGTTCGCCAATCGCGGCATTCGTCAAAGATCCAGCGGAAAAAGGTTTTGACCTTTTCCCAAAGCTTTCGGAACATCAGCCCTTCGGGAAGCTGTCCTTCAAACCGACCGTGCGGTTAAAGGTATGCGGATTCTTCGTGTCGGTGCAGAAATAGCCGAAGCGCACAAATTGGAAGGTCTCTCCCGCTTTTGCGTCCGCCAGCGAGGGCTCCGCCTTTGCGTTCTTGACAACAACCAGCGACTCGGGATTGATGAAATCGGTGTATTCCTTGTCATCGGGCTTGTCGGCAGGGTTCTCCAGCGTGATGAGGTTGTTGTAGAGATGCAGGGTGACGTCCTCTGCGTGCGGTGCGGAGAGCCAGTGGATGGTTCCTTTGACCTTTCTGCCGTCCGCAGGGTTGCCGTTGCCGGTTTCCAAGTCCGCCGTGCAGTGCAGCTCGGTGATGCTGCCGTCCGCGCCGTGCACAATCTCGTTGCACTTCACAATATAAGCGCCCATCAGACGGACCTCTCCGCCTTCCTTCATGCGGAAGAACTTGGGCGGCGGAACCTCGGCAAAGTCGCTCGCATCGATATAAAGCTCGCGGGTAAAGGGCACCTTGCGCGTTCCCGCGTTCTCGTCCTGCGGGTTGTTGGGCAGGTCGAAATACTCGGTCTTGTCGGCGGGATAGTTGGTAATCACCACGCGCAAAGGCTTTTCAATCGCAATGCGGCGCGGTGCGGTGCGGTTCAGCTCGTCGCGCAGGCAAGCCTCCAGCTGGCGGATGTCGACAAGCGACCCTGCCTTCGAGACGCCCGTGCGGTTGATGAAATCCAGAATCGACTGCGGGGTATAGCCGCGCCGCCGCATTCCGCAAAGCGTGGGCATACGCGGGTCGTCCCAGCCGTCCACAACACCGGTTTCGACCATCGACCGCAGAAAACGCTTGGACAGGACCGTGTAGGTAATGTTCAGCCGCGCAAACTCGATCTGGCGCGGGAAGCCTGCGGGATTGCCCTCGATTTCCACATTGTCGCGGACCCAGTTGTAAAGCGGGCGGTGAATCTCGAACTCCAGCGAGCAGAGGGAGTGCGTGATGCCCTCCAGCGCGTCCTGAATCGGATGTGCGAAGTCGTACATCGGGTAAATGCACCATTTGTTGCCCTGACGGTGATGCTCCGCGTACTTGATGCGGTAAATCACGGGGTCGCGCATACAGAAGTTGCCCGATGCCAAATCAATCTTGGCGCGCAGGGTGTACTTACCCTCGGGAAATTCGCCGTTCTTCATGCGCTCGAACAGGTCAAGGCTCTCTGCAATCGGTCTGTCGCGCCACGGGGAGACTGCGGGGTGCGTCAGGTCGCCGCTGTACTTCGGGTCGCGGAATTCCTCCGCCGAAAGCTCGCAGACATAGGCAAGCCCTTTTTTTATCAATCCGACCGCCAGTTCGTAATCCTTTTCAAAGTAATCCGAGCCGTAGAAGAAGCGGTCACCCCAGTCAAAGCCGAGCCAGTGGATGTCCTCCTTGATGGCATCAACGTACTCGGTGTCCTCCTTGGAGGGGTTGGTGTCATCCATGCGCAGGTTGCAGACTCCGCCGTACTTGCGTGCGGTTCCGAAGTCCACGCACAGCGCCTTGCAGTGCCCGATGTGCAGATATCCGTTCGGCTCGGGAGGGAAGCGCGTGTGCACCTTCATGCCGGGGTTGTTTGCCAAGTCCTCGTCAATAAAATCGTGTATAAAATTCTTTTCCAATTCTTCCATGTTGTTTACCTCACTTCAATGCTTCTGTCATCCGCGCAATGCGGGCTTTGACCCGTTCGGGTCCCATGACCTGCATCACGGCATACATATCGGGGGAATTCAGCCGCCCCGTAACGGCAACACGCAAAAACATACTCACATCGGCAACGCTTCCGCGATAAGCGGCGGGGTCCGCCTTGTAAGCCTTCATATCGGAGGCGTACCCGATGGATTCCGCAACCGCCTTGATTTTGTCAAACCAGACCGTCATGTCATCGGCTGGGTCGTAGGAGGCAAGGAAGCGCTCCAGTGCTGTGCGGATATCGGCGCGGTCAAACTGCTCCGCATAAGCGTCCTTGATTGTAAACAGGCTGTCATAGAAGAAATCCATGTAGCCCTTGACATCCGCCCACGTTGCAAAGTCCTTGCGGGGCTTTTTGCCGCCGCGACCGATGGCAAAAATCGCCTTTGCATAGTCTGGGTCGGCATCCAGAAGCTGACCGAATGCGGGGTCAAACTGCCGCGCCCATGCGCTTGCCTGTTCAAAGACCTCCGCCGCCGTCATGCGGGAAATCACGTTCTTGCTGACATCGTTCAGCTTGTTGAAGTCGAACAGGCACCCCGAGGAGCTCATCTTCTTGATGTTGAAGGGGAACTCGGTGTAGGGCTTGTCCGCGTTCTGCGCGTGCCACTCCTCGTAGTTGGAGTTGAGCAGGGTCATGATATACTCGCAAACGCAGGCGGGCGCATAACCCATGCGGCTGTAATCATCCATGTTCGCGCCCATATCGCGCTTGGAGAGCTTCTTCTTGTTGCCGTTTTCGTCCAGCCGCATGATTTGCGCAATGTGCAGGTACTTCGGCAGACGGAAGCCGAGATAGCGGAAGAGCATCAGGTGCTTTGCAAGGCTCGGGAGCCATTCCTCACCGCGAATGACGTGCGTGGTTCCCATCAGATGGTCATCCACTGCGTGGGCGAAGTGGTAGGTCGGAATGCCGTCACTCTTGAGCAGGACAAAATCCTCATCGTTTTCGGGAATCTCCAGCTTGCCCTTGATGAGGTCGGTGAAGGGGACCTTCTTCTCGGGATTGCCGTCCGCAAGCAGGCGCAGAACGAACGGGTCGCCGTTTTGCAGATGTGCCTTGACCTCCTCAAGTGTAAACTGCCGCTGCTTTGCCTGCTCCTCTGCGCGGCTGTCGCTCTCGTTTTCCCAGTCGCGGGCTTTGATTTCCGCCTTCTTGTCAAGCGCGTTCAGCGCCTCCAGCTCCTCTTTGGTCGTGAAAACGGGGTAGGCAAGCCCGCGCTTCACAAGGTCCTTTGCAAAGACGTGATAAATCGGTCCGCGCGCGCTTTGCTTGTATGGACCGTAAGCGCCATGATCGGATACTTTTCCGTTCTCGTCGAGAATTGCGCCCTCGTCAAAATGAATCCCGTAGTGCGCCAGCGTGCGAATCAAGCCCTCCGCCGCCCCGGGGACCTCGCGCTTTGCGTCGGTGTCCTCAATCCGCAGATAGAACACACCGCCCGATTGGTGCGCAAGACGTTCTCCGATGGTGGAGGGGAACAGACCGCCGAAATGCACAAACCCCGTGGGGCTCGGGGCAAAGCGGGTCACCTTCGCGCCCACGGGGAGCTTCCGCGGCGGGTATTTTGCCTCCATATCCGCAGGTGTTTCGGTTACGTTCGGGAACAGCAGTTCCGCCAATGCTTCAAAATCCATGGTAGTGATTTCCTTTTCCTTCATCTTGTAATTCCGATTGCCGCAAGCGCATCGCCGAGCCTTGCGGATTCCCCGTGCCCGGGGTAAATAACGGTATCGGGCGGGAGTGTTGCCAGCCGACCGAGCGACGCGCGCAGGTCCGAAAGGCTTCCGCCGTAGAGGTCGGTGCGACCGTAGGATTCGGCAAACAGGGTGTCTCCCGTCAGCAGGTCGCGCCCGTCGTTTATCAGAAAGCAGACACTGCCCGCAGTATGCCCCGGGGTGTGCAGGACCGTGACCGTCTCGGAGCCGACCGCAATGCGGTCCCCGTCCCGAAAGGTCTCCTCGGGGGTTCTCCATACACGCCGCTGTCGGAAGAACGCCTCAAACGCATTTTTGCGCGCATCGGAGGGGAGGTCCAAATCGCTTTCGTGAATGCCCGCGCGGACCCCCGTTCGGTCGCGCAGGGTGTCGAGCGACAGAATGTGGTCGAAATGCCCGTGCGTCAGAAGAATGCGCGAAAGGTCCGCGTCCTCGCCTCGGAGCGCATCCAGAACCGTGTCGGCATCGGGACTCGGGTCCACGACCGCCGCCGCGCCGTCGCGCGCAAGGAGCAGATAGCAATTCGCGCCGAACGAGCCCGGGTAAAGCCTGTGAATTCGCATACGGAGCCTCCTTTCCAAATATCCATTCTATTATACACTATTTCCGCGCTTTTTTCAAGGGGAATGTGACAAAAAACAGAAAAAGGCGCAAGGTCTTTCGCGCGGAACAGACTTTTTCCGATGTTTTCATTTTAACCCTTGACTTTTACCCCCGAATTGGTGTATAATGATAAACTGAAGTATTATTTGCTTTGAGGTGACGTCATGAACGAAACGATGAGGCGGCTCGGCGCGGAGCGTTCCGCGATTCGGGAGCTGTTTGAATACGGGAAGAAGCGGAGCGCCGAGGTGGGCGCGGACCGTGTGTTTGATTTCAGCATTGGAAATCCGAGCGTTCCAACGCCGCCCGAGGTCAGTGCCGAATTGACCCGTCTGTTGCGCGAAGCAGACCCTGTTGCGCTTCACGGCTACACCTCCGCGCAGGGGGACCCCGATGCGCGGCGCGCAATTGCCGCGCATCTGAACCGCACCTACGGTGCCGATGCCGACCCCGATCTGATTTATCTCACGGCGGGAGCGGCGGCGTCCTTGACCGTCAGTCTCAACGCGCTTCTGAATGCGGGGGACGAGGTCATTCTGTTGGCTCCGTTCTTTCCCGAATACCGTGTGTTTGTCGAGCGCGCAGGCGGGCGGGTAAAGGTCGTTCAGCCCGACCCCGAAACCTTTTTGCCCGATTTTGACGCGTTGGAGGCGGCAATCGGGGAGCGCACCCGCGCGCTGATTCTCAATTCTCCCAACAACCCGAGCGGCGCGATTCTGTCCGAGGACGGCTTGCGGCGGCTTTGCGGGCTTCTGGATGCCGCGCAGAAGCGGTACGGGCATCCTGTGTGGCTGCTCTCGGACGAGCCCTACCGCGAGCTGGTCTGGGACGGGAGTAGGGTTCCCTTCGTGACGCATTTCTACGGGAACAGTCTGGTGCTGTATTCCTACAGCAAGTCGCTCTCGCTCCCGGGCGAGCGCATCGGATACATTCTGGTCTCCTCCCGTGCGCAGGACGCAAGGGGGATATACGAGGCAATCTGCGGGGCGGGGCGGGCGCTCGGCTTCGTTTGCGCGCCGTCCCTGTTCCAGCATATGCTTCCCGCCTGTGCGGGGCTTTGCGCGGATTTCTCGGTCTACCGCACCAACCGCACGCTGTTGTACGAGGGCTTGACGGCGCTTGGTTTTGAAGCGGTCAGACCGCAGGGCGCGTTCTACCTCTTCCTGCGCGCGCCCGAGCCCGATGCCAAGCGCTTTGCGGAGCGGGCAAAGGAGCAGGAATTGCTGTTGGTCCCGTCCGACAGCTTCGGCATGGGCGGATACGTCCGCATTTCCTACTGTGTGCCGACCGAACGAATCCGCAACGCGCTCCCCGCATTTGCGGCGCTTGCAAGGCTTTACGAACTGAAACCGACCGAAGGGAAAAGGATATGAATTCACTGGAAGAAGCAAGAGAAGCAATCAGCCGCGTGGACGGCGAAATGGCAGAGCTGTTCACGGAACGGATGCGCGCCGCAGAGCAGGTTGCGGCATACAAAAAGGAGCACGGACTGCCGATTACCGATGCGGCGCGCGAGGCAGAGGTCATCCGACGCGGCGCGGAGAGAGTCGAGGACCCGATTCTGCGGGAGTACTATGTCCGTTTCATTCAGGAAACGATGGCGCTTTCCCGCGCGTATCAGACCCGCCTGCTTGAGGGGATGCGGGTTGCCTACAGCGGGACCGAGGGCGCGTTTGCGCATATTGCAACGGGAAAGCTCTTTCCGAGCGCGAAAAAGCTCGGCTTTCCCGATTTTGAGAGCGCCTATCGCGCGGTGGAGCGCGGGGACTGCGATGCGGCGGTCCTGCCCGTGGAGAACAGCACCAACGGCGAGGTGGGGCAGGTGATGGACCTGATGTTCTCGGGCGGACTGTTCATCAATCGGATGCTGGACCTGCCCGTGACGCAGGACCTGCTTGTCAAGCAGGGAACCTCCATTGAGGAAATCCGAACGGTCATCAGTCACCCGCAGGCGCTCGGGCAGTGCGCCGCGCGCATCCGCGAGATGGGCTGGCAGACCGAGGAATACCCGAACACCGCGCTGGCGGCAAAATTCGTGGCGGGGACCAACGACCGCACGGTTGCGGCAATCGCAAGCGCAGAGGCGGCGGAGCAGTTCGGTCTTGCGGTGCTGGAGCGGAACCTCAACGCCAGCCGCAGTAACACCACGCGGTTTGCGGTCTTTACAAGAGCCGAGAACACGCAGACAAAGGGGACCTGCTCGGCGCTGATGTTCACGGTCCGCAACGAGGCGGGTGCGCTGGCGCGGGCGATTGATGTCATCGGGCATTACGGCTTCAATATGCGGACCCTGCGCAGTCGCCCCATGAAGGAGCTGCTCTGGCAGTATTACTTCTATGTCGAGGCGGAGGGGGACCTGCACACGCCCGACGGACAGAATATGCTCCGCGCGCTTTCGGTCTTTTGCGACAAGCTGAAGCCCGTCGGTTGCTACACGGTCTCATAAGGAGGAGCGCTCATGATATTGCGGACAGAGCTTGGAGCCGAGAGCTATGAGATTACGGTCGAGCGCGGCGCGCTGGCTCATGTGGGGGAAAAGATGAAGCTTTCCCGCCGCGTGCTGATTGTCACCGATTCGGGGGTCCCGAGGGCATACGCCGAGGCGGTTGCCGCGCAGTGCGCCGCGCCAACCGTTGTAACCATCCCTGCGGGTGAGGGAAGCAAGAGCCTGACGGTGTTCGGGTCTCTGCTTTCCCGTATGCTTGCGGAGAAGTTTACCCGCACCGATTGCGTGGTGGCGGTCGGCGGCGGGGTGGTCGGCGACCTTTCGGGCTTTGCGGCGGCGTGCTATATGCGCGGAATCGATTTTTACAACCTTCCGACAACCCTGCTCGCGCAGGTGGATTCCTCCATCGGCGGCAAGACTGCGGTTGATCTGGACGGAGTGAAAAACTGCGTTGGTGCCTTCTGGCAACCGCGCGCGGTGGTCATCGATCCCGAGACGCTTGCAACGCTCCCGAAGCGGCAGATGGCTAACGGCATGGCGGAGGTTGTGAAAATGGCGCTGACCTCGGATGCGGAGCTGTTCGGACTGCTGGAGGCGGGACAGGCGGACACCGAAACGGTGATTGTGCGGTCCTTGCAGATTAAAAAAGCCGTTGTGGAAGCGGATGTGCGCGAGGGCGGCTTGCGGCGTGTGCTGAATTTCGGACACACGCTCGGGCACGGCATCGAAAGTGCGGCGGGTCTGCACGACCTGCTCCACGGGGAATGCGTGGCGCTCGGAATGCTCCCGCTCTGCGCTCCCGAGGTGCGGGCGCGGCTGTTGAAGTTGTTGAAGCGGCTCGGACTTCCAACGGTCCTGCCCGTTTCCCCCGAAACGGTTCTCGGGGCGGTTTGCCATGACAAGAAATGCGACGGCGGGGCGGTCTCCTATGTTTACGTCCCGCGCGTTGGGGAATACGAATTCAGACGGTCGGAAATCGGAGCCTTTTGCGATGCCGTGCGACCGTCTCTGGAAGCGATGCGGAAAGGAGAAGCGGAATGAAGAACACCTTCGGTCAACAGCTGTCGGTCACGCTGTTCGGAGAGAGCCACGGACCCGAAATCGGGGCTGTGCTGGACGGCATTGCCCCGGGCATTCCCGTGGATGAAGATTTCATCCGTCGGCGGCTTTCCCTGCGCCGCCCTGCGGGGGACGGGCTTTCCACCGCGCGCGCCGAGAGCGACCCGTTCCGCATTGTCAGCGGCGTGTTTGAGGGAAAGACCACGGGAACACCGCTCTGCCTGCTGATTCCGAACGGCGACACGCACAGCCGCGATTACAACCGCGGCATGGCGCGCCCGGGGCACGCGGATTACACGGCGGAATGCAAGTATCACGGCTTTCAGGACTATCGCGGCGGCGGGCATTTTTCGGGACGGCTGACCGCTCCGCTGGTTGCGGTCGGTGCGATTCTCCTGTCGGCACTGGCGAAAAAGGGCATTACAATCGGGACGCATATCGCATCGCTCGCGGGCATTTCGGACCGTCCGCTTGCCGCCGACCCGACAGCCGATCTGAACACCTTGAACGAAACGCAGTTTCCCGTGCTGGACGGTGCGGCGGCGGAGCGCATGAAGGACGCAATCCGTTCTGCCGCGGCGGACGGGGACAGCGTGGGCGGCATTCTCGAAACCGCTGTGGTCGGAATGCCCGCAGGGGTCGGGGAGCCGTGGTTTGACACGGTGGAGGGAATGCTGTCCCACGCGCTGTTCGGAATTCCCGCCGTCAAGGGCGTGGAGTTCGGCGCGGGCTTCGGCTTTGCAACCATGCGCGGGTTCGAGGCAAACGACGGAATGCGCGCGTCAAACGGTTGTGTGGTCCATACAACCAATCACAACGGCGGCATCTGCGGCGGCATTACGAACGGTGCGCCGCTCCTGTTCCGCTGTGTTGTCAAGCCCACGCCGTCCATTGCACGGGAGCAGGAGAGCATCGACCTCGAAGCGCGGGAAAACGTGCAGCTGGCAATCAGGGGCAGACACGACCCCGCAATCGTCCACCGTGCGCGGGCGGTTGTGGACAGCGTCACCGCGCTGGTCCTTGCCGACCTGCTCACGGGACGCTTCGGGACCGACTTTTTAGCCGAGTAAGGGGGGACGGGATTGCAATACGGATGTATCGGAGAGAAGCTGGGGCACAGCTTCTCGGCGGAAATTCACGCCATGCTGGACAGTCACCCCTATGAATTGCGGGAGCTGGCACAGGCGGACCTGCCCGCATTTTTGCAAAAGAAGGACTTTCGCGGCATCAACGTCACGATTCCCTATAAGCAGGCGGTAATGCCGTTTCTGGATGAAATCGACCCTGCGGCGCGGGAAATCGGCGCGGTCAACACGATTGTCAACCGTGACGGCAGGCTTTGCGGCTACAACACCGATTTTTACGGACTGAAAACGCTTCTGGAAGCCATCGGCGTTCCCTTGCAGGGCAAGACCGTTGCCGTTCTCGGCACGGGCGGGACCTCGCTGACCGCGTGTGCGGTTGCGAAAGCGATGGGGGCTTCCGAGCTTCTGCGCGTCAGCCGCCGAGCGGGGGAGGACCGCGTTTCCTATGCGGACTTCTACCGCGACCACGCCGCGCGGGTGCGGATTCTCATCAATACAACCCCTGTCGGTATGTATCCGAATCCCGATGCCTGCCCTGCGGAGCTTGACCGCCTTCCCGCATTGGAGGCGGTTGCGGACCCGATTTACAACCCGCTCCGTTCCGAGCTGGTCCTCGGTGCGTGGGCGCGTCACATTCCCGCACAAGGCGGGCTTCTGATGCTGACCGCACAGGCGGTGCGCGCGTCGGAGATTTTCACGGGACAGACCTATCCTGCGGGCACTGCCGAGCACATCTGTGCGGTGCTGACCGAGCGGAAGGAGAACCTTGTCCTCTCGGGAATGCCCGCAAGCGGGAAAACCACGGTCGGTCGCCTGCTGGCTCGGAAAACGGGCAGACCCTTCCTTGATTTGGACGAGGAAATCACGCGGCGGTGCGGCAAAACGCCTGCCGAGCTGATTGCCGAGGCGGGAGAGGCGGCATTCCGCGACACCGAGACCGCCGTTCTGCGCGCGGTTTTGGCAGGGCTTTCGGGCGCGGTTCTGGCACTCGGCGGCGGAACGGTTTTGCGGGACGAAAATGTCACGATGCTGAGGCAAAACGGAATGCTCTGCTTTCTGGACCGCCCCGTGTCGGACCTGCTTCCGACCGCCGACCGTCCGCTTTCGTCCACGCGCGAGGCGCTGGAGAAGCGGTATGCGGAGCGCATTGACCGCTACCTTGCCACGGCGGACCTCCGCGTTGCGGGCTTCAAAACGCCCGAGGAGGCGGTGGAGATGATTGAAAGGAGCCGAAAAACGGTATGAAGCTGTATGTTCTGAACGGACCGAACCTGAATCTGCTCGGTGTGCGGGAGCCCGACCAATACGGCTCCGAGAGCTTTGCGCATCTGACCGATCGCATTGCAAAGCACTGCGCGGAGCGGGGAATCGAGGTCCTTCAAAAGCAATCCAACCACGAGGGCGATCTGGTGGATTGGATACAGGAAGCCTATTTTGCGCACGCGGACGGGCTGGTTATCAACCCCGGGGCGTACACGCATACGAGCATCGCGCTCCTTGACGCGCTCAAGGCAACGAAGCTGCGGGCGGTGGAGGTCCACATTTCCAAGGTGGAAGAACGCGAGGCGTTCCGACAGGTCAGCTACCTGCGCGCCGCGTGCGAAAAGACGATTACGGGACACGGGACCGACGGCTATCTTGAAGCGATTGATTATCTGGCGGAGGACCGCACATGAGAGTGCGGATTCATGCGGGACGCGCGGCGGGCGAGGTCTGTGTCCCGCCCTCCAAAAGCATTGCGCACAGAATGCTGATCTGCGCGGGGCTTGCCCATGGGGTCAGCGTCATCCGACACGCAGGGGACTGTGAGGACATCCTCGCAACTCTCGATTGCCTCTCCCTGCTCGGCGCGGACTGTCGGCGGGAGGGGGACACGGTAACGGTTCGCGGCGGACTGCTCCGCACGGCACCGACCGAGGCGCTCCCTTGCCGCGAGAGCGGGAGCACCCTGCGCTTTCTCATCCCGCTTGCGCTGACGGCGGATTTTCCCGTTGTCTTTACGGGCTACGGGCGGCTTCCCGAGCGCCCGCAGACGGTTTATGAGGAAATCTGTGCCGAGCAGGGGCTGACATGGGCGCGCAAGGGGCAGACGGTTTGCGTCAGGGGACCGCTTCACGGCGGCGATTTCCGCGTGGCGGGAAATATCAGCAGTCAGTTCATCACGGGACTGCTCTTTGCCTTGCCAACGCGTCACGAGCCGAGCAGAATCACCCTGCTTCCGCCCGTGGAGAGCCGCTCCTATATCGACCTGACGCTGGACGTACTGAAAAAGTTCGGCATCCGCGCGGAATGGGAGACCGAAACCTCGCTTGCCGTGCCGTGCGGTCAGCGCTTTACGCCGTGCGACTGCGAGGCGGAGGGCGATTGGTCGGCGGGTGCCTTCTGGGAAGCACTCGGGCGCATGGGGGACAATCGGGTGCGGGTCCCGAACCTGAATCCGCACGCACGGCAGGGGGACCGCATCTGCACGGCATACCTCGATGCGCTCCGCAAGGGTCCCGCGACCCTCTCGCTTGCCGACTGCCCCGACCTCGGTCCGATGCTCTTTGCCTATGCCGCCGCGATGCACGGCGGGACCTTTACCGAGGTCGGACGACTGCGCATCAAGGAAAGTGACCGCATCGGCGCCATGCGCGAGGAGCTTGCAAAATGCGGCGCGGAGCTTGCCGACCTCGGCGACACCGTAACCGTCAAGGGCGGCAGACTGCACGCGCCTAAAGCCCCGTTTGACGGGCACGGCGACCATCGGATTGTGATGGCGCTGGCGGTCCTTGCAACGCGCACGGGCGGCGAGATAGAGGGGGCAGAGGTCGTGCGGAAAAGCTATCCCGCCTTTTGGGAGGACCTCGGCGCACTCGGAATCCGCATGGAAATATTATAAGGAAGCAATTATGGAACTCAATCAAAATACCCGAATCCTCATTGTCGGGTTGGGGGTCATCGGCGGCGGCTATGCCAAAGCGCTGACCAAGCAGGGCTATCCTGTCACCTGTATCACAAAGGAACAAAAGGATATCGACTACGCCGAGGCGCACGGAATCATCCGCTCGGGCTACACCGAGCCGCGCCCCGACATTCTCGCGGCGGCGGACCTTGTGGTGCTTGCGCTCTATCCGCATATCGCCATCGAATGGATGAAGCAGAACCAACAGCACCTGCGCGCGGGAATCCTCGTGACCGATGTAACGGGTGTGAAGTCGCGGTTTCTTGCCGAAATGGGAGAGATTTTGCGCCCCGACATCGAATTCATTGCCGCGCACCCGATGGCAGGGCGGGAATCGAGCGGTGTGGAATACAGCAACGACGAGGTGTTTCGCGGTGCGAACTACATTGTGGTCCCCACCGAGCGGAACACGCCCGAGGGCATTGCCACCTGTCGCAGGCTTGGGGAAATTCTCGGCTTCGGCAGAATCACCGAGCTGGATGCCGCCTCACACGACCGTATGATTGCATTTCTCTCCCAGCTGACCCACTGCATTGCCGTGGCGCTGATGGACTGCAACACCGATGAGGGGCTGGAAAACTACACGGGCGACTCCTTCCGCGACCTGACACGGATTGCGAAAATCAACGATGAGATGTGGAGCGAGCTGTTCCTATGGAACCGCGAAGCCCTGCTGGAGCAGATGGACCGCTTTGAAGAAACGCTCGCCGATTTCCGCGGGCTTCTGGAGGCGGGGGACCGCGAGGGGATGCGGGAGATGATGCGCACCTCCTCCCGCCGCCGCGCACAGTTTGATAAACGAAAGGAAACATCGATATGAATATGCACTTTTACCGCAAGCTCCCGATTCCGAAGGAGATTAAGGAGCAATACCCCGCAACGCCCGAAATCACCGCCGCGCGGGACAACTGGGTCGAGCAGATCAAGGCAATCCTTGACGGCAGGGACGACAGGCTCCTGCTGGTCATCGGTCCCTGCTCGGCGGACGCGGAGGACACGGTTCTGCGCTATATCTACCGCCTGCGCGAGGTGCAGGACCGCGTATCCGACCGCATTCTCATCGTCCCGCGCATCTACACCAACAAGCCCCGCACCACGGGCGACGGCTACAAAGGGATGCTCCATCAGCCCGACCCCGAATCCGAGCCGGACCTCTTGCGCGGTCTGGTTGCCATCCGCAAGCTCCATATGCGCGCGATTGCCGAGACGGGCTTCGGCTGTGCGGATGAGATGCTGTACCCCGAGAATCACCGCTATCTTTCGGACCTTTTGGCATACGTCGCGGTCGGCGCGCGGTCGGTGGAGGACCAACAGCACCGCATGACCGCCAGCGGGCTGGATATCCCCGTTGGCATGAAGAACCCAACGGGCGGGGACATCACCGTGATGATGAACTCCATCACCGCCGCACAGCATTCGCATATGTTCCTTTATCGCGGCTGGGAGGTGCGGAGCGAGGGGAACCCCTACGCACACGCGATTCTGCGCGGCTACGTCAACAAGCACGGCCAGTCGCTCCCGAACTATCATTATGAGGACCTGATTCATCTGGCGCAGTCCTACGAGGCGAGCGGACTTGCCAATCCTGCGGTTGTGGTGGACACCAACCACGCGAACTCGGGCAAGCAGTATCTCGAACAGCCGAGAATCGCAAAGGAGATTCTGCATTCCCGCCGCTGTTCCCATGCAGTCCGTAAATTGGTCAAGGGGCTGATGATTGAAAGCTATCTGGAGGACGGCGCGCAGAAGATCGGCGCGGAGGGCTTTGTCCCGGGCAAGTCCATCACCGACCCCTGCCTCGGCTGGGAAAAGACCGAGCGCCTGATCTGCGAGCTGGCGGAGCAATGCTGACGGAACCGCGGGCGAAAAAAAATTCCTCCCGAGGCAACTATATGTTGTAAATACCACTTGACAAAAACACAAGATGTGGTATAATAATATCGCTGTCTCCCGCAGGCGGCACAAGATACGGCAATTTTGCGCGAAGATACACGCTTCGCGTGCTCCGATAGCACAGACGATACTACATTGAAGGAGGAAATCATGAAAGTCATCAAGAGAAACGGTTCCGAGGTTGTATTTGACATTTCCAAAATCATTACCGCAATTACCAAAGCCAACGACGCAGTGGACGAAGCCGAGCGCATGACCCCCATGCAGATCCGTCGCATCGCCGAGGCGGTTGAGCTGAACTGCATCCGCATGAACCGCGCCCCGGGGGTGGAGGAGATTCAGGACCTTGTGGAAAAGCAAATCATGGCGCACGGCGCTTATGAGGTTGCAAAGGGCTATATTACCTATCGGTATACCAGAAACCTTGTGCGCCGCTCCAACACCACCGACGAGCGCATTCTGAGCCTGATTGAATGCTGCAACGAGGAAGCCAAGCAGGAGAATGCGAACAAGAATCCGACCGTCAACAGCGTCCAGCGTGACTACATGGCGGGCGAGGTCAGCCGCGACCTGACCGAGCGTCTGCTCCTGCCGCAGGATATTGTCGATGCGCACCGCGACGGCATCATCCACTTCCACGATGCGGATTACTACGCCCAGCATATGCACAACTGCGATCTGGTCAATCTGGAGGATATGCTCCAGAACGGAACGGTAATCTCGGGCACCATGATCGAGCGTCCGCACAGCTTTTCCACCGCCTGCAACATCGCAACGCAGATCATTGCGCAGGTTGCGAGCAACCAGTACGGCGGGCAGAGCATCTCGCTGACGCATCTTGCACCGTTCGTGCAGGTCAGCCGCGAGAAGATTGCAAAGAATCTGCGCGAGGAGCTGGATGACGCGGGCGCGGAGATTTCGGAGGAGAAATTCCGCAAGATGGTGGAGAGCCGTCTGCGCGAGGAAATCCGCCGCGGCGTGCAGACCATTCAGTATCAGGTTGTGACACTCCTGACCACAAACGGACAGGCTCCCTTTGTCACGGTCTTTATGTACCTCGGCGAGGCGAAGGACGAGCAGGAGAAGCACGACCTTGCCATTATCATTGAGGAAACCCTGCTTCAGCGCTATCAGGGCGTGAAGAACGAGGAGGGCGTGTATGTCACCCCCGCGTTCCCGAAGCTGATTTACGTGCTGGAGGAGCAGAACATCCACGAGGATTCGCCGTACTACTACCTGACCAAGCTGGCGGCGAAGTGCACGGCAAAGCGGATGGTTCCCGACTACATCTCCGAGAAGAAGATGCTGGAGCTGAAGGTGGACAAGAACGGGCAGGGGCACTGCTATACCTGCATGGGCTGTCGCAGCTTCCTGACACCGTATGTCGACGAGAACGGCAAGCCGAAGTATTACGGACGCTTCAATCAGGGCGTTGTGACCCTGAATCTGGTGGACGTTGCGCTTTCGTCGGGGGGGAACATCGAGAAATTCTGGAAAATCTTTGATGAGCGGTTGGAGCTGTGCCACAAGGCGCTGATGTGCCGCCATGAAAGACTGAAGGGGACCCTTTCGGATGCGGCGCCGATTCTGTGGCAGTACGGCGCGCTGGCAAGACTGAAGAAGGGCGAGCCGATTGACAAGCTGCTCTACGGCGGGTATTCCACCATCTCGTTGGGCTACGCGGGACTTTACGAGTGCGTAAAGTACATGACTGGCAAGAGCCACACCGACCCGAGTGCAACGCCGTTTGCACTGGAGGTTATGAAGTACATGAACGCCGCCTGCAAGAGATGGAAGGAAGCACACAACATCGATTTCAGCCTTTACGGAACGCCGCTGGAATCCACCACCTATAAGTTTGCAAAGTGCCTCCAGAAGCGGTTCGGCATCGTCCCCGGCATCACCGATAAGGGCTATATTACCAACAGCTATCATATCCACGTCACCGAGCGGATTGACGCGTTCTCCAAGCTCGCGTTCGAGGCGCAGTTCCAGGCGCTGTCCCCGGGAGGTGCCATCAGCTATGTGGAGGTTCCGAATATGCAGCAGAACCTCGAGGCGGTATTGCAGGTCATGAAGTTCATTTACGATCACATCATGTACGCCGAGCTGAACACCAAATCCGACTACTGCCAGGTCTGCGGCTACGACGGCGAAATCAACATTGTGGAAGAGGACGGCAAGCTGATTTGGAAATGCCCGAAGTGCGGCAACACCGACCAGAGCAAGATGAACGTGGCAAGACGGACCTGCGGCTACATCGGAACGCAGTTCTGGAATCAGGGCAGAACGCAGGAAATCAAGGAGCGGGTGCTCCATCTGTGATATGAATTACTGCGAAATCAAGAAATGCGACATTGCAAACGGAATCGGTGTGCGGACCACGCTGTTCGTCTCGGGCTGTACCAACCATTGCGAGGAATGCTTTCAGCCTCAGACATGGGATTTCGGCTACGGCAAGCCCTTTACGGAGGAGGTCGAGGACGAAATCATCGCCTCCTGCAAGCCGTTCTATGTAAACGGTCTGACCCTGCTCGGCGGGGAGCCGTTCGAGCCCTCCAATCAGCGGGCGCTGGTCCCGTTCCTGCACCGCTTCCGCGCGGAATGTCCCGATAAAACGGTCTGGGCATTCAGCGGGTTTACGCTGGACAAGGAGCTGTTGGTTGACGGCTCCCATCCGAGATGCGAGGTCACGGACGAGATGCTGTCGCTGATTGACGTATTGGTGGACGGGCGATTTGTCAAATCGCTCAAGGATATCTCCCTGCGGTTTCGCGGGTCCTCCAACCAACGCGTGATCGACCTGAACAAAACAAGAGAAGCGGGAAGCATCGTTTTGTGGAACGACTGACGCGAAAAATAGGAAAAAAAGCCCCCGCGCGGTGTGGAAATGCCGCGCGGGGGCTTGACCTTTTCCGACAAATATGATATAATAGAATGTGGGAAAATCGAAGCAAGCAAAGGACGAACACTATGAAACTGGTCGTAAAAATCGGAACATCGACGCTGACGCATACCTCGGGATGCCTCAACATCCGCAGAATCGAATCGCTGGTCAAGGTCCTGTCGGACATTGCCAATGCGGGGCATGAGGTCATTCTGGTCTCCTCGGGCGCAATTGCCATGGGAGTCGGAAAGCTCAATCTTGGTGAGCGACCGCGCGACATTGCGGGCAAGCAGGCAACGGCGGCGGTCGGGCAGTGCGAGCTGATGTATACCTACGATAAGCTGTTCGCAGAATATAACCGCACCGTTGCGCAAATCCTGTTAACGGCGGACGACCTGAAGATTCCCGAGCGGCACAGCAAGTTCGAGAATACGATGGAACAGCTGCTTGCATGGCACGTCCTGCCGATTATCAACGAAAACGACACGGTTTCCACCGATGAAATCCGCATCGGGGATAACGACACGCTGGGCGCGATTGTGGCGGCAAGCGTTGGGGCGGACCTTTTGATTCTGATGTCGGATATCGATGGGCTTTACGACCGCGACCCGCACAAGGACGCAAATGCGCGCCTGATTCCCGAGGTGCGGGAGCTGACCGAGGACATTCTGGCACTCGGTGGCGGTGCGGGAAGCGCGCGCGGGACGGGCGGCATGGTAACAAAGCTCCACGCCGCGCAGATTGCAACCGAGGCGGGCTGTGAGATGGTCATTGTGAACGGGTGGAATCCCGAGGTGCTCTACCGCGTGATGGACGGCGAGCGGGTCGGGACCCGATTCTTTGCGAAGGAGAAAGCAAATGGAAACGCTTGAAATTCTGCGGCGCGCAAAAGCGGCGGTCCCCGTCCTGCGCGAATTCGGCTCTGCGGACCTTGACCGCGCACTCCTTGCCATGGCGGATGCGCTGGAGGCGGGCGCGGACGGAATTCTGGAAGCCAACGCCGCGGATATGGAAGCGGCGAAGGGGAGCATTGGCGAGGTCATGCTGGACAGGCTCCGCCTCACGCGGGAGCGCGTGGGCGCAATGGCGGAGGGCATCCGCAGTGTTGCGGCACTGCCGTCTCCCGTCGGTCGGGTGCTGGAGCGGACGGTCCGCCCGAACGGGCTGGAGATTGAGAAAATCGCCGTTCCGATGGGCGTTCTGGCAATCATTTACGAGAGCCGCCCGAACGTAACCTCGGACGCGGCGGCGCTTGCGGTTAAAAGCGGGAACGTCTGCATCCTGCGCGGCGGAAAGGAAGCCTACCGCTCGGCAAAGGCAATCAGCGTTGCCCTGCGAAGCGGCTTGGAGCGCGCGGGACTGCCGATGGATGCGGTCCAGCTCGTGGATGACACCACGCGGCAGAGCGCAAAGGAGCTGATGCAGGCAAAGGGCTATGTGGACCTGCTGATTCCGCGCGGCGGAGCGGGTCTGATTCGCGCCTGTGTGGAGAACGCAACGGTTCCGACACTGGAAACGGGAACGGGCATCTGCCATGTTTATGTGGATAAAGACGCCGACCTCGGAAAGGCGCTTGCAATCGTGGAAAATGCAAAGGCAAGCCGCCCGTCTGTCTGCAATGCGGAGGAGGTCCTGCTTGTCCACCGCGAGGTTGCAAAGACCTTTTTGCCGATGCTGAAGAAGCGGCTGTGCGAGGACCGCAAGGCAAAGGGCTTGGTCCCCGTGGAATTGCGCGGCGATGCGGCAACGCGGGAAATCATCGATGCAATCCCTGCGGGAGACGCGGACTTTGACACCGAATTTCTGAATTATATTCTCGCGGTCCGCGTGGTGGATTCCGTGCGGGACGCGGTGGCACATATCGCGGCGCATTCGACCTCGCACAGCGAGGCAATCGTCACCGAGAGCCGCGAAGCCGCCGATTATTTTACCGCAAACGTGGACAGTGCGGCGGTCTATGTCAACGCATCCACGCGCTTTACCGACGGCGGCGAGTTCGGGCTGGGGTGTGAGATGGGCATCTCCACCCAGAAGCTCCACGCGCGCGGTCCGCTCGGACTGAACGAGCTGACCACCTACAAATACATTATCCACGGCAACGGACAGGTCCGCTGAGAAAGGAATCGGAATGAAAATCGCGTTTATCGGAACGGGAAACATGGGCGGCGCGCTTGCAAGAGCGGTTCGGGCGGCACTTCCCGATGGGGAGCTGTATCTGTCGGACCGTTCGCGGGAGAAAGCCGAGGCGTTGGCAAAGGAAATCGGCGCGGAGGTGCTTGACAATGAAACTGCCGCAATTCGGGCGGACTATCTCTTCCTCGGGGTCAAGCCGCAGATGCTCGGCGGCTTGGCAAAGGAAATCGGAGCAATTACGAGCGTCAGACACAACGAGCTTACGCTCGTCAGCATGGCGGCAGGCATTCCGATAAAACAGATTAACAGCCTGTTCGGGGAGGAGGTCCCCGTGATTCGGATTATGCCGAATACCCCCGTTTCGGTCGGCAAGGGCTTGGTGCTGTGGTGCGCAAACGACTTGGTCGGGACCGTCCAAAAGCAGACTTTTTGCAAAATGCTTGCAAAGGCGGGCGTTCTGAGCGAATTGCCCGAGGGACTGATTGACGCGGGCTGTGCGCTCTCGGGCTGCGGTCCCGCATTCGTCTGCCTGTTTCTGGAGGCAATGGCGGACGGCGCGGTTGCCTGCGGTCTGCCGCGCGGACAGGCGATGGAGTACGCGGCGTATACACTGCTCGGAACCGCAGGGCTTCTGCTGGAAACGGGCAAGCACCCGGGCGAGCTGAAGGACGCGGTTTGCAGTCCCGCAGGCTCCACGATTGCGGGTGTTCGGGCGCTGGAGAACGGCGCGTTCCGTGCGGACGTTATGAACGCGGTGATTGCGGCGTTTGAGCGGACCAAAGAGCTCGGAAACTGAGAGGTGGCTATGAATCTGCTGTATCTGAAATACGCCGCCACGGTTGCCGCCTGCGGGTCCATCAGCAAAGCGGCGGAGCGGCTGTATATCGACCAACCGAACCTGAGCCGTTCCATCAAGGATTTGGAAGCCTCTATGGGCACAAAGCTGTTCGAGCGGAGCGCGCGGGGCATGAAGCTGACCCCCGATGGGGAGGAGTTTCTGAAATACGCAAAGGTCATTCTCTCCGAGGTGGACGCAATGGAGAATATGTTCCGCTCGGGAGATGCGCGCAAGCAACGCTTTTCGCTGTCGGTCCCGCGCGCGAGCTATATTTCCGAGGCGTTTGCGGCGTTTTCCAAACGGTTTTCCGACATTGCGCAAATCGAGGCGTTCTACAAGGAAACCAACCCCATGCGCACGCTGAAAAACATTCTGGAGGACGGCTACAACCTCGGTATCATCCGCTATGCCGCGCAGTATGACAAATACTACAAGGAAATGCTGGAGGAAAAGGGGCTCAGCTATGAGCTGATCTGCGAATTCCGTTTCGTCCTGCTCACAAGCCGTTCTTCGCCGCTGGCAAACAAGGAAACGATAACCGAAGCGGACCTTGCGGACCTGACCGAGGTGCTGTACGGCGATCCTTACGTGCCGTCCATGCCGTTGGACGAGGTGCGGAAGGAGGCGTGGTCCGATGTCAGCCCGCGGCGCATCTTCGTATTCGAGCGGGGAAGTCGGTTCGACCTGCTGGCGGGGAACCCCAACACCTTTATGTGGGTTGCGCCGATTCCGCAGGCGGTGCTGGACCGCTACGGACTGGTGCAGAGGTCCTGCGGGGACGGTCACAAAATCTACAAGGATATCCTGATACGCAGGAAGGAATACAAGCTCTCGGAGCTGGACAATGCCTTCATTGCCGAGCTTTGCAGAACGAAGCGCGAGGTTTTCAGAGAGGGGACAAGCCTATGAAATGGTTGATTGCATCGGATATACACGGCTCCGCATACTGGTGTCGGAGACTGCTTGAGGCTTACCGCGCGGAGGGGGCGGATCGGATGCTGTTGCTCGGCGATCTGCTCTACCACGGTCCGCGGAACGATCTGCCGCGGGAATACGCGCCGAAGGAGGTCATCTCCATGCTGAACGGCATGAAAAACGACATTCTTGCGGTGCGAGGCAACTGCGAGGCGGAGGTGGACCAGATGGTGCTGGAATTCCCCGTGCTTGCCGAGTATGCGCTTCTGGACCTCGGTCGGCGCATGGTATTCGCCACGCACGGGCACGTCTGGAACGAGGGGCATCTGCCGCCCCTGCACGAGGGGGACATCCTCCTGCACGGGCACACACACATTCCGAAATGCGCGGTTCACGAGACCTTCGTCTGCATGAATCCCGGGTCGGTTTCCATCCCGAAGGAGGGGAGTCACCACGGCTACATGACGCTGGAGAACGGCGTGTTCCTCTGGCGCGATTTTGACGGGACGCTCATGGACGAATACGGCGCACCGGACGGCGATCTCTGAATCCGTAACCGATATATTGATATATACAATACAGATATGTGAAAACAACAATTGCAAAAGCAGGCGTTCTGTGATACAATAAGACTGTATCACTGTGATTCGGCGTTCGCGGCGGAATTACAAGAAACAGGAGGCGGCGATGGAGCTTTCACGCGCAACGATCGGAAGATTGCCGATCTATCTGGACTATCTGAAGCATTTACCGACAGAAACCAAAACGATTTCGGCGACATCAATCGCCAGAGCCCTGAATCTGGGTGACGTGCAGGTGCGCAAGGACCTTTCGGCGGCTTGCGGGCTTGGCAGACCGAAAATCGGCTACGAGGTCGCGGAGCTGACCCGCGCGCTGGAGGAAACCATCGGGGAGCCTGCGGGGTGCGAGGCGGTCATCGTCGGCGCGGGCAGGCTTGGCACAGCCCTGCTCGGCTTCGGCGGATTTTCGGAGTACGGACTGACGGTCACGCACGCGTTTGACCTGTTGCCGAACGGCAATCCCGCAGTGCGTCCCGTTGACGAGCTGCCATCCTATTGCCGCTTCCATCAGGTGGAAATCGGGATTATCACGGTCCCGCCCGAAGCGGCGCAGGGCGTTGCGGATCTGCTGGTGAAAAGTGGCGTGCGGGCAATCTGGTGCTTTGCACCCGTTCGGCTGAAGCTGCCGCAGGGAATCACGGTACAGTACGAAAATCTGGCGCTGTCGTTGGCGCATTTACATCAGAAGGTGAAAAATCGGAATTGAGGGGGATTTCAAAGTGAGCAGCGAAAGAAGGACAGTCGATTCGGTGGAAGCGCTGGAGGCGGAGCTGGCATCGGTGCGCGCCGCGCAGAAGCGCTACGCAACCTACACGCAAGAGCAGGTGGACGCAATCTTCAAGGCAGCGGCAATTGCCGCGAACCAAGCGCGCATCCCGCTTGCGAAAATGGCGGTTGAGGAAACCGGCATGGGCGTGGTGGAGGACAAGGTCATCAAGAACAACTACGCCGCCGAGCACATCTACAACGCCTACCGCCACACGCGGACCTGCGGGGTCATTGAGGAGGACAAGGCTTACGGAATGAAGAAGATTGCGGAGCCGATCGGTGTCATTGCCGCAGTCATTCCGACCACAAACCCGACCTCCACCGCCATCTTCAAGTGCCTGCTGGCGCTCAAGACCCGCAATGCGATTCTCATCAGCCCGCACCCGCGCGCGAAGAAATCGACTGCGGCGGCGGCAAAAATCGTGCTGGATGCGGCGGTTGCCGCAGGCGCGCCCGAGAATATCATCAGCTGGATTGACGTTCCCTCGCTGGATATGACGGGGCTGTTGATGAAGGAAGCCGATATCATCCTCGCAACGGGCGGTCCCGGGATGGTCAAGGCAGCATACTCCTCGGGAAAGCCCGCACTCGGCGTGGGAGCAGGCAACACACCTGCCATCATCGATGACAGCGCCGACATCGTGTTGGCAGTCAGCTCGATTATCCATTCCAAAACCTTTGACAACGGCATGATTTGCGCTTCGGAGCAATCGGTCATTGTGCTTGACGGCATTTACGATGCCGTGCGGACCGAATTTGCGCGGCGCGGCTGTTACTTCCTTTCGCCCGACGAGACCGAAAAGGTCCGCAAAACCATCCTCATCAACGGGGCGCTGAATGCGAAAATCGTTGGGCAGAGCGCCGCGACCATCGCGTCTCTGGCAAACGTAAAGGTTCCCGAGGGGACCAAGATTCTGATTGGTGAGGTGGAGAGCGTGGACCTCTCGGAGGAGTTCGCGCACGAAAAGCTGTCGCCCGTGCTGGCAATGTACCGCGCAAAGGACATCGGCGATGCGTTTGACAAGGCGGAGCACCTGATTGCCGACGGCGGCTACGGTCACACCTCGTCCATCTACCTGAACACAGAGACCGAGCAGGCGAAGCTGAACGAATTTGCCGCACGGATGAAAACCTGTCGGATTCTGGTCAACACCCCCTCGTCACAGGGCGGCATCGGAGACCTTTACAACTTCAGGCTCACGCCGTCGCTGACCCTCGGCTGTGGCTCGTGGGGCGGCAACTCGGTGTCCGAAAACGTTGGGGTCAAGCATCTGCTGAATATCAAGACCGTTGCCGAAAGGAGAGAGAATATGCTCTGGTTCCGCGCCCCCGAAAAGGTCTACATCAAAAAGGGCTGTCTGCCCGTTGCGCTGGACGAATTGAAGAACGTCATGCACAAGAAGCGGGCGTTCGTTGTAACCGACAGCTTCCTCTACCACAACGGCTACACCAAGCCCATTACCGACAAGCTGGACGAAATGGGCATTGCGCACACCACCTTCTTTGACGTTGCCCCCGACCCGACCCTTGCCTGTGCAAAGGAAGGAACCGCGCAGATGTGCGCCTTTGAGCCCGACTGCATCATCGCGCTGGGCGGCGGCTCGGCAATGGACGCGGCAAAAATCATGTGGGTGATGTACGAGCACCCCGAGGTGGATTTCATGGACATGGCAATGCGGTTCATCGACATCCGCAAGCGGGTTTACACCTTCCCGAAGATGGGGGAGAAGGCGTACTTCATCGCAATTCCGACCTCTGCGGGAACCGGCTCCGAGGTCACGCCGTTCGCGGTCATCACCGACGAGGAGAGCGGCATCAAGTATCCGCTTGCCGACTATGAGCTGATGCCGAACATGGCAATCATCGACACCGATTTCCATATGAGCGCACCGCGCGGGCTGACTGCCGCCTCGGGTATCGATGCGGTGACCCACGCGCTGGAGGCTTACGCATCGGTCATGGCAACCGATTATACCGACGGGCTTGCCCTGCAAGCGCTGAAAACCATCTTCCGCTACCTCCCGAGAGCCTACGACAACGGGCAGACCGATGTGGAGGCGCGCGAAAAGATGGCGAACGCCGCAACCATGGCGGGTATGGCGTTTGCCAATGCCTTTCTCGGTGTCTGCCACTCCATGGCGCATAAGCTGGGC